>SL_8KL_010_SEDDRAFT_10002720_pt1 | contig 14815 bp, 18 predicted proteins | sample SodLakKL_010_SED_4_FD_11160 | JGI IMG/M metagenome (IMG submission 11160) | reverse complement strand
ACAAGACCATATATATATGGAACTGAATCAGTTGGTTGGGGACAATATGAAATTGTTGAAGATGAAAAATATGAGATTAAATTTATTCATAGAGGTGACCCTCATACAGTAGGTCCATTAACTACTAATTTGCAGTTTTTTGGAGTAGAGGGGTATGATCAACCTTTATTTTTATTAGGAAGTGATGGTTATGGCCGGGATCTATTTACCCGCCTCTTATATGGAGGTAGAGTCTCAATGTTTATTGGATTTATAGCCATCTTTATTTCAACATCAATTGGTATGATGGTAGGAGGTATTTCAGGCTATTATGGTGGCTGGACAGACGAAATACTAATGCGTATAGCCGAAGTTATAATGTCTATACCAGGTTTTTATCTTCTCCTTGCCCTTGCTGCTGTAATGCCGATTGATATGCCATCGCAGATGAGATTCTTCTTTATAATAACTATTTTAGCTTTTCGAGGCTGGGCAGGAATGGCCCGTGTTATAAGGGGGATGGTGCTTTCAGCAAAGAACGAAGAATATGTTCAGGCAGCAAGAGCTATAGGAGCTTCTGATAAAAGGATAATAATAAAACATGTCTTACCTGTAACAACTACATATGTTATTGTTAGTGCAACAGTAGCTGTTCCAGGTTATATAATTTTAGAATCTGGATTGAGTTTTATCGGTTTAGGTATTCAGGAGCCTGCAGCAAGTTGGGGTAATATGCTTTCTGCAGCCATGAATGTCACAGCAATTACAGGCTTCCCCTGGATGTTAATTCCTGGATTTATGATATTTATTGCCTGTTTAAGTTATAATTTATTAGGGGATGGTTTAAGAGATGCCTTAGATCCAAAATCAACAATAAGATAAAATAAATAAAATTATTTTAAGTACCTGGACCAGATAAAACTGGTTCAGGTTACTTGATTTCTAGGAATAGTTAGAGGTGTATTTTATGAAGAAATTACTTATAGTTAAGACAGGAAAAACATTAAAAAGTGTTATTGAAAAAGTTGGAGACTTTGAAGACCTCATTATTAATAAAACCAGTTTAAGAATAGATGAAGTAATAATATATAAACCATTTAAGAACGATGATTTTCCAGAAATGAACAGGATTAAAGGTATTATAATAACCGGTTCTCATTCTATGGTTACAGATGATCTTCCCTGGATAAAAAGTTTATCTAAATGGCTAAAATATAGTATTGATGAATTTAGTATTCCTGTGTTAGGTCTCTGTTTTGGCCATCAACTCCTGGCTAAAATTTGTGGTGGACAGGTAGATTATCATCCTATAAAAAAAGAAATAGGCAGCAGGGAGATTTTTCTTACAGAAGAAGGCAGAAAAAATAGATTATTCAAAGGATTCCCTGATAAATTTACAGGCTATTTAATTCATGAACAGTCTGTATTAAGGCTACCCTCTGGTGCTAAGAGGCTGGCTTATAATAACTTTGAAAATAATCAGGCATTTTATTTAAAAGATAATATCTGGGGTGTTCAGTTTCATCCAGAATTTACATTTGAAGTAATGAAAGAATATATTCTAAATGATAAAGATGAGCTATCAAAAAATGGTTTTAAACCCTCGGAATTAATTGAAAATTTGCACAGGGATACTTTAGGGGAAAAATTAATAAAGAATTTTCTAGAAATTATAAACAATAAGAAATTAGATTAATTAAAGGAGTTTTTAATTATATAAAGAACTATACTTCAAGCATACTAAAATATCTGAAGGGGTGGAGTTATGGCCAAAAATAATAATTATTTATATATTGGAATAGCTGTAGCAATTGGAGCTGGCATAGGCCTTATAGTGAGTATGTTCTTTGGAGGGAGTATAGCTCTAGGTTTAATCATTGGAGGAGCTATTGGATTATTAAAAGAAACTTTCTGGAAAAGTATATAAAAAGATGATCATAGGAGTGATTTAATAATGGATAAAAGAAATATATCAGTCTTTATTTCAGCAGATATGGAAGGTATTAGTTCTTTAGTTGTTGGAGATGAAGTCCGAAAAGGCAAAAGTGAATATGATGAGTTTAGAGAGATAATGACTGGAGATGTTAATGCAGCAGTTGAATCAGCTTTTACAAATGGGGCTTCCAGGGTTGTCGTTAGAGATGCCCATGCTACTGCTAGGAATATCCTCCCAGGTCAATTAGATGAAAGAGCAGAATTAATAAGAGGTTGGTCAGGTAGACCATATAGTATGATGGATGGGATTGATGAAAGTTTTGACACAGTTTTTTTTGTCGGTTATCATTCAAGTCCTGGTCTTGAAGATGGCACCCTTGCCCATACAATCTCAGGTAAATTCCATAAAATATATTTAAATGACCAACCTGCCAGTGAAGCGTTGATTAATGCTTACACTGCAGGTTATTTTGGTGTTCCAGTTAGCTTTATTTCAGGAGATGAAAGTTGCTGTATCCAGACTGAAAAACTGATTCCTGGAATTGAGACGGCAATAGTTAAATATGGTCTTGGTGGCTCAATTCGAGCATTACCACTTAACCAGGCCAGAAAAAGAATTAAATCAGGAGTAAAATCTGGACTAAACAAATTAAATAATTTAAAGCCTTTAGGTCAGGATATAAATATATATGATGCGAATTTGATTTATAGGAAAATTAAAGATGCTATTAAAGCAGGTAATTATCCTGGGGCAGAGCAGCATAATTACGAAGTGAAATTTAGAGCTGATGATTATTTCGATTTAATAACTTTTCTCCATTTCGTCAGTTGATTTAAAATAAACTGGTGACATAAAAGTTTAAAAGCAATAAAACCAGTGCAAATAAAACCCAGGAGACATATCTGACCATATCTCCAGTATGAATTTTAGAAACTTTATTATCAAATTCAATAAATGAATTACAGATATCACAATAAAAATCAGGTTCAATAGGCTGCTCTGGATGGGGTTCAATAGTTTTCTGTAATATAGGGAATAAGGCCAATCCGATAAGTATTGGCTGAACTCCATTCCAGACTTCATAGGCAGAAAAGTAATTTATTCCAGTAGAAATATTAAATAATGATTCCATCTGCTCTGGCAGTAAAGCCATTGTCATCATAATTCCTGCAAGGAAAACCATTGAAACCCTCATAGAAAATAGTGGCTTTTTCTTCATAGGAGGATTATTGCCTTCTCTAATGAAACCGAAATACATAATCTTTATAAATGAGAGTGCAGTTCCTATTCCTGCGATCATCATTCCATAATAGATAATCTGATTATCAGTACTATGCTTGATCATAGTCTTGCTTAAATAACCATTAAAGAATGGGAAGCCTGCAATAGAAAGCGCTGCAATTAGACTGGTAACAAAAGTAATAGGAACTTTCTTCCAAAGCCCTCCTAAATTCTCGAGGTTTTCATACCCAAAAGAATAGATAACAGTTCCAGCCATTATAAAAAGTAGTCCTTTATACAGGATATGATTAATTATATGAAAGCTCCCTCCAACGATTCCTAATTCACTGCCGATACCAATACCTATAATCATATAGCCGATCTGACTGACTATATGGTATGATAAAATCTTTCTTATATCAGAATGGGTCATAGCAAGGATAACACCAAGAATGGCACTAAAAGCCCCGAAATAAGCTATTAGCATATTATCTAATTCTATTATTCTGTATAAACCATATACGCCAATTTTTGATGTGAAAGCAGATAGAATGACACTAATATGAAAAGGGATATTGGCATAAGTTCTAGGCAGCCAGGTATGAACTCCAACAAAGGCAAGTTTAACAGCAATTGATATCAAGAAAAAAATTAAACCTCGTTCTGGCATAGTTAGAATAATGCTACCAGATTCTGTTACATGGAGGATTATTCCCCATAGGAGCATTAAACCTCCAGAGACATGCATTAATATATAGTACTGAGCAGTATGCTGTCTTACAGCATCATTAATATCATAAATCAAGAAAAAGGCTGATACAGTAATGATTTCCCAGGCGACAAAAAAACTGATAAAATCTCCAACAAATAAGATCATAAATGAAAAGCCGAGATAAAAATTAACTAAAGGAAATTCTTTTTTCTTGCAAAATTTATATGAATAGATAAAGGCTCCGGCCCCAAAAATAACAAAGACAAGGGCTATATTTCTAGAGATTACATCTACTTCCAGCAAAATTATTTCAAAATCTAGAAAGACAAAGGTTAATAACCTTTCTCCCTCCGGCAAGCCTAATATAATAAATAAAGAAGTAGCCAGACCGGCCATAGATAAGATAAAACGTTGTTTATTATTTTTCATAAAGATAGATAATATCCCGACTAAAATCAGAATAAATCCAGGGTTCATTGTGATTGCAGGCATAAACTTAACCTCCCAGGATATGAATTATAAAGTTAGACTGTTCAAGCAAAAATTCTGGTGCAGTATCTATAATATTTAAGATATAGCCAGGGAATAAGCCTATTATCAGGCAGATTCCTGCTAATAATAAAGTTGGAAAATATTCATTAAACTTTAAAAGTGGTAGCTTTCCTGGGAATCCAGTATAACCTGTGTAAATAGTAATAACAGGTCTCAAATAATATCCAAGTGAAAGAAAACTACCAAAAACAATCATAAATGCCGGGAGTAGATAACCGGCCTCAACAGCTGCCGAAAGAATTAACCATTTGCTGACAAAGATATTTGAAGGCGGTATTCCAACCATGCCAATTAGCATCAAAACAAAAATAATGCTCATTACCGGCATTTTTTCTGCCATTCCTTTCATTTCTCTGATTTGATAGCTACCAGTAGCTTTATGTAAATTTCCAGCAGTGAAGAAAATTGCTCCCTTGAGTAAAGCATGGCTAATCAGATGAAAACTTCCTGCAACTATACCTGCTTCAGTCCCCAGTCCAAAAGCTATAATCACATATCCGAGCTGGGCAATTGTAGAATAGGCAAAGAGCCGCTTAAGATTGTCCTGCTGCAGGGCAGCTCCATGGCCGAATAGCATCGAAAGAACCCCCCAGCCAACAATTAAATTCGTAAAAATTGTTTCCTGAAAAAATTCAACTCCAAAAAAGATGAAAAGAATTCTAACCAGAACAAAAAAGTAAACATTTACCACAAGCCCAGAAGATAAAACTATATAGGAGATAGGTGAGCCCTGATAGGCATCTGGCATCCAGGCATGTAAAGGTACGAGAGCAAATTTAACTCCTAATCCAATGATAAAGAGTGACATTAAGACCTGTCTTGTAATCACAGGTATTTCGGCCATTCTGCCAGGAATCATTGCCATATTTAATGTTCCAGTGGCCTGATAGGTGAGTACTATTCCCAGTAATAAGAAAACAGAACCAATAGAACCAATTATTAAATACTCAAAAGCAGCCTCGAGACTGATATCTTCATCTCTAAAAGCAACAAGAGCATAGGAACTGATTGAGGCAATCTCAAAGAAAACATAAAAATTAAAGAGATCTGCAGTCATTACCATTCCAGATGCACCTAGCAGCAATACATTTATTAATAAATAAAATTTAGCAGGCTTTCTCTGGATCTCAGTAATTGAATAAAGCAAACTCAAAAGTGGCATAATAGCAATTAGGACAAAGATAACAAGAGTAAAATTGTCGATTGAAAGATTTATAGCTATATCTCTCTGCCAGTTGCCTACATTGTATAGTTGAGGTAATAAATTATTTCTATTAATAATATAATAAATGGCTATTCCAGATTGAAGAATAGCAGAAGTAAAGACTACCGGAAGAACAAATTTTTTATTTATGTAATTAAAAATTCCAATTGAAAAGATAGTAAATAATGGTATTATAATGAGCCAGATTAATAGATCCATATTTTATTATCCCCTTAACTTCTTGATTTCGTGAATATTCAACGTGTCATAACGATTATGCAATTTAATAACTAAGGCAAGCATGATAGCAGTTGTGCTTGCATTAATAACAATAGCAGTCAATCCCAATGCCTGGGGCAGCGGATCAGCAACAAGTTCAAAAGGATGGTCTAAAACTGGAGCAGCTGCTCCAGGAAAATAAGCCATAGCTCCAAGTAGCAAGATTATTGAAGATTCAACAATACTAATCCCTATTATTATTTTTATCATATTGGTCTGAGTTAGAACAGTATATAAACCCATGCAGATTAATAATACAATTGTTGGGTATAATAAGATCATAGCTTAATCCTCCCTGGTTAATGAAATAAATATAATACTTAAACCGGTTCCAACTTTGGCACCAACAGCCAGGTTAGATAATGGCATTAATCCACCACTAAGTAATTCTCCAGGATTGCCAAGATAAACTCCTGCCTGACTATTAGCCAGAAAACTGCCGCCATAAATTAAACCGAAGACACCTATTGATAAAAATAATAGGGCACCAAAATCTTCAATTAATGATAAGCGGGTAACATTGAAACGACGGGTCATATAATGGAAGCCATAAGTAAAGATTATTAAGATAGACATTGCACTTATTATAACCCCACCAGAAAATCCTCCGCCTGGAGATAGATGGCCATAAGCGATCAGGAATATACTGATAACCCAGAAAAAGGGCAATATAAAAGCTATTGATTGATGAACTATCGGTGTAAATTCAGTCTTAAGCATTGAAGCTTCATGTTGAGGTAGTATTAAAGCAACTATTGAAGCTGCTGTAAAGATAACAGTGGCTTCGCCAATTGTATCAAAAGCTCTATAATCAAACAATATGGCAGTAACCAGGTTAATTGCTCCAGTTTCTTCAACCCCATAATTAATGTAATGTTCAGAGAGGCTAAGGGTAACTTCTAAATTAGAAATATCATAAAAAGATATTAATAAAAGCACCCCTAATAATGAGACCAGGCTAAAACTAAATAGCTTATTGAAGGAAATATTTTTCATTCTATCTCCTCCGTTTTATTAATTGTTATAATAAAGAAGCTGGTCATTATTCCAGCAGCAATTACAGCTTCAGCTAAAGCAAGATCAGGAGCCTGAAGGATAATTAATAATATAACCATTAGGGTGCTGAATAATGATAGGATTACAACAGAATTCAAAAGTTTCTTAGAAAATAATGCAAGAGCAGCCGTTGCAACAAGCATCACAAGAATTATTCCAAAGATTAAATCAATCATCGCCAAAAATCCTTTCATGTAAGTCATCTCTAGTCATCTTTATTACATGACCATAATGATAAGAAGCTCTACTTAATGCATGTCCAACAACAGGGTTAGTAATTAATAAAAACACAATAAGTAATAATAATCTAAATGATAAAGGCGAAGGTCCTTCACGGATAATTAAGGCAATTAAAATTGAAATACCTCCACCGATTAAACATTTTGAAGCAGCATGCATTCTTGAATAAAAATCAGGAAAACGGATTAAGGCAATTGCAGTCGTTAAGAAAAAAAGCATCCCACTGAATAAAAAGAATCTAACGATAAAATTATGTATCACGCTTCATCCTCCTCACGTCTACCCGGAGTACCAAAATATTTGGCCATAACTAGAACATCTATAAATAAAAGAACGCCATAAACCAAAGCAACATCAATAAATAATGCCCGATTAAAATGGGCTCCAAGCAGAACTAAAACTATTAAAAGCATAATACCAATAGCACTGACAGCAGCTATTCTGTCAAGGGGATGGGGTCCTTTTATTAATCTGTAAAAAGAAATAATTGAACAGAATAAAATAAAAATTATCACTAATTCTAAATTCAAGGCAAATCCTCCTGACCTTTAATAATATTTTAGTCTCCAAAAATCTTAAGAACCCAGGGTTCAAAGGCACCAATAATCTCTTCTTTATGATTGATATTTTCGTCTAAAGGGATATTTATACAGTGAATATATAATTCACCAGTATTTTCATTAATATCGACTGAAATAGTACCAGGGGTCAATGTAATTAAATTGGCCAGCATAGTTCTTCCACTTAAACTTTCAACATCAGTCTTTATCTTAACAATACCCTGATGTAAATCCAAATCTTTTTGGAATACCATCTTAAGAACTATAATAGAAGATTTATAGGCCTGATAGAAAAAGACAGGTAGAAAAAGAAAGAAAAAAATTGTGCGCCGTATGTAGGAAAAGATTGAAGATTTATTTTCAGGTTCATTTAAAAGAAAGCCCCGGAAAAAGAAGATTGTAAAACTACAGACTAAAAAGCCCAGGATTAAATTGGTTGGAGCTAGATTGCCAGATAGGAGCAACCAGAAAGAATAAAAAGCAATAAAAACAAATGCGATTCTAGCTTTATACATAAACTCATCTCCTGCAATAATTGTCTTTCCTAGTTTTTCAGACTATTGCTTAAATTATACCAAATTCTCTAAACTATTTCAATAAATTAAAATAGCAAAACCCTCCTGGGACAATCCAAGAGGGTAAATAGGTCTCAAATTACAATTTATACCATATGGTTATTATTATAAAAGTAAGCACTCTGGAACATATCTCTTCTAATCTTTCTGCTTCTCTTGTCTGGGTGGTGGTCACGTTCAACAATATCTAAAAAGGAACCTTTATTTAATAATTTCATTATTACCACCTCCAATTAATTATTTCTTTTTGTTTATCATTTATATTATATAATTAATTATATCAAATCTATGTCAAGTATTTAACAATAAAAGAGGTAGGCTCTCACCTACCCCAAACCTGATTATTTACCTGCTCTCATTCTCTGAGTTCTTTCCTGAGTCTGCCTGAACTCACCATTTTTTCCATTTTCTAATTGACGATTTTCTTGAACCTGTCTCTGTAAATTTTCTGGTTCGCCATCACAATCACCACAGAAGAGACCTGGACCTGCCTCTGCTCTCTGGAACTGAGCTGAATTATTCACAGGTTCATTTCTGCTCTCAAGGGCAAAGGTTGAGACCCCGATTAAAAAAACTAGACTTAAAATTAAAACTGGAACTAAAAATTTTCTTTGCATTTTTTTCACCTCACTTTAAATATTATCTGATCTTAAATTAAGTATAATAAGCAATTGTAAAGGAAATATGAATTTAATCGTTAATATATATAATAAGAATTTATACTTTAGGAGGAAGAGATAATGAAAATAATAATCGCACCAGATTCATATAAAGAAAGTTTGACAGCCCTGGAAGTAGCTGAAAATATAGAAAAAGGAATTAAAGCAGCAGTTCCGGCAGCAGAAACAATCAAAGTTCCAATGGCTGATGGCGGTGAAGGAACAGTCCAGGCCTTAGTTGATGCCAATGACGGCCAGATGATTAAAGAAGAGGTGATTGGACCTGAAGGTAATAAAGTCAAAGCTTTTTATGGCATTTTGGATGGAAATAGAGCAGTAATCGAAATGGCAGCAGCCTCAGGAATAAGTTATATAGATCCTGTAACTGCAGATCCCAGAACGACGACAACCTACGGAACCGGCCAGTTGATTAAATCAGCCCTTAAGAGAGGAGCCCGCCATATTATTTTAGGTATTGGCGGTTCAGCCACCATGGATGCCGGTATCGGAGCACTTCAGGCCTTAGGTTTTACTTTTAAAGACAAGGAGGGCCAGGAAATCGGGAGAGGTGGCGGCCAGATTCACAGGATAGCCTCAGTATCAAAAGAAAATCTCTATCCTCCAGCAGAAGAACTCTATTTAGAGATAGCCTGTGATGTCTCCAACCCCTTATATGGCGAGAATGGAGCGGCATATATCTATGGGCCCCAGAAAGGTGCGAGCAAGGAACAGGTAGAAGAACTGGACCAGAACTTTCGGAAATTTAATCAGTTTGTCAGAGATAATTATAATAGAGACCTCCAGCTGCTGCCAGGAGCTGGAGCAGCAGGTGGTCTGGGAGCAGGATTAATTACTTTCTTAAATGGCGAGCTAAAAGAAGGGGCAGATATAGTCGCCAGAGCCAATCGCTTAGAAGAAAAATTAAAAGGGGCAGACCTTGTTATTACCGGCGAAGGCCAGCTCGATTCTCAGACTGTTAACAATAAAGCCCCGATCCACGTTGCTCATCTGGCTCAAAAACAAGGGATACCTGTTATTGCAATAGCAGGCAGCTTTGGTGATGGTTATCAGAAAGTTTATCAGGAAGGAATAGATGCAGCTTTCTCAATCATTGATAAACCAGCCTCATTAAATAAAATAATCCTGGCCACTCCAGAATTACTCCAGGAGACAGCCAGGAATATAATCAAATTAATTACTTTAAATATTCATTAAACCAGTCGACCATTTCCTGATAGCGGCGAATCCGATGCTCAGGTTTGCCGCTTCTGGAAAGTTCATGATTCTCGCCTTTGAAAATAGTCAGCCTGCTCTCAACCCCGTGATATTTAAGGGCAGTAAAGAACTGGAGAGCCTCAGTCAACCAGCAGCGATAATCTTCCTCAGAATGGATCAATAATGTCGGAGTGGACACCTTATCAGCATATTTTAAAGGAGAACTGTCCCAGAGTTCATCAACATTATTCCAGGGGGTTGCTCCGTCAGCCTGGTCCTTAACAAAATAATAGCCAATATCAGTGGTGGCAAACATCGAGACCCAGTTAGATATACTCCGCTGGGAGACAGCAGCCTTAAATCTGTCAGTCTGGCCAACAATCCAGTTGGTCATATAACCGCCATAGGAACCGCCGGCAACTCCTAGCCGATCAGCATCAATCAGATCATAAAGTTCAATGGCAGCATCGGTAACTTCCATTAGGTCCTTATAGTCTCTGCCGCCATAACCTCCTCTAATATCAGCAAATTCATTCCCCCGGCCATCACTACCTCTTGGATTGCTAAAAATTACAGCATAACCTTCATTGGCCAGAATTTGAAACTCATTAAAGAAGATAGAACCATAAACAGTCTTGGGACCGCCATGGATCTCCAGCACAGCCGGGTACTTTTCCCCTTCCTGGTAACCAACAGGCTTAATTACCCAGGCATCCAGCTCAAGGCCATCTGAAGTCTCAACAGTAAAATGTTCAGGCTCAGAGACCATCTTTTCAGCTAAAACCTGTTCATTAAAGGAGCTAGCCTGCCTCTCCTCGCCATTCTCATAAATATATAATTCCTGAAGTTGATTGCCTCTAAAGCCCACAAAAGCAATCTGGCCATCATAAATATCAAAGAGATCAACAGCACCTTCATTATCAACAATACTATCAATCTGGCCATCATCTAATCTATTTAGATAGGCATTATAGCCTTCAGTCGAAATAAAATAAAGCTCGCTATTTTCAACAGCAAAAGACTGGCCGCCCCCTAAGCGACAGTCATTACCGACAGAAGCCCAGAGACTCTTATCCATCTCCTCAGTTAACTGGATGACCTTATTGTTATCAGTATCAACTTTATAAAGTTCAGGATTAGAGTTCAGCCCCATATCCTGGAAATCATTGGCAGCAAAATAAATTTCATTTTCATTCTTAAATTCAAGCATACTTATCGACCAAACTCTATCGGTCAATTGATGAAGATTACCGCTATCCAGCTCATATAGATAAAGATTACTGGTAATTTCAGCCTTATCCTCAAAGTAAGTCATGGTAAAGGCAATCTTATTATCCTTAATCACAAAATTGCCAACATTATTTTTATCGCCAACAAGCTCTTTAATCTCACCAGATTCGAAATCCAGACTATATAGATGGCTCCTGTAACTATCAGTAAATCCCTTGCCATTTGCCCAGAAAGGAATCTCCTCTACAACCTGATAATCTTTATCTTCCTTTAATTCCTCTTCACTTCGTTCCTTTAAATCCTTCATGGCAGTAAATATCATCTGCCCCTGGCTCTCAGCCTTAAAATCACCGACATTTTTCTCAATAGTCTTAAAATGCACGGCCTCGCCACCATTAACATTTATCTTATAAAACTCAGTCTCAGGCAGAAGCTTCTCATCATTTTTATCTTTAGCCTTTCGTTTAGAAGTAAAGATTATCTCCTGATTATTTAACCAGGCAAAACCACCATCTTTCCTGCCTGCAGTTAGCTGATAAAAATTATCTTCTTCTATATTATAAATCCAGAGGGTAGAATTATATTCATTATCATCACTGTCAGCCTGGCTTACTTTAAAAGCAAGATTTTTTCCATCAGGTGAATATTTTAAATCAGATAAAAATTTATACTCCAGAATACTATCGACTTTAATCTTCTCCACAGGTAAATCATCCTTTCAGGTATTTTAGTTATAAAATAACCCTGGCCAGAAACCAGGGTTTAATAAAATTTATGAAGTTGTCTCTTTTAAATCCTGAATAAATTTCTCTAACTTTTCTTTGTTTTCTTTCTCCCAGTTAATGATAAAATCTTTAATCATACCCTTTTCAGTCTCAGAAAAATTATCTATTTCTTTCTTTAAATTCTTTGCATCGGTATCAATCTTTCTTAACTTTGCAATAGCTTTTTTCATCGGATACTGGACCTTATAATAAATCTTATCAGCCATTATTATCACCCTCTATAATATCTCTAATCTTTTTAAAATCATCAATCCCATCTCGCTCTAAAAATCTTAAATAACTCTCAATAGACATAATCCGATTATCCATAATCTTTTCTTCCAGTTCAACTTCTTCAGGATTAATATCATCTATTCTTCTAAAAGCAGCATTAAAATTCTCTATTGCAAAAAGAACAGATTCCCTCAAATCACTCATAATCCGACACCTCTCTTTATAATAGTTGTTATTTTATACTTATTGATTAACTCTACTTTATTTCTTGTATTTATTATATCATCATGAAAAAATATTATCAAGTTTTTACATATTACATTTCATATAACTATAAAAATATATAAATATGACTAATATATCATATAAAATGCTCTATTTATTTTAAATTTGATATAACTATCCGATTAATTGCATAAAGCTGTCTGATAGTGTATAATGAATAATGGTCTTGTAAAAGGAGTAGATACAAATGAGAGAAAAAGAAATTATTAATATAGCAATTATTGCCCATGTAGATGCAGGCAAATCGACTCTGGTCGATGCATTTTTAGGTCAGAGTGGAATTTTTAGAGAAAACCAGGAAGTCGTTGATTGTATTATGGATAGTGATGACTTAGAAAGAGAAAGAGGAATAACTATCTATTCAAAGAACTGTGCCATTGAACATGATGGCTATAAAATAAATATAGTCGACACCCCAGGCCATGCCGATTTTTCATCAGAAGTTGAAAGAGTTATTAGGTCAGTCGATACAACAATTTTATTAGTCGACGCTGCTGAAGGCCCAATGCCTCAGACCAGGTTTGTCCTTCAGAAATCCTTAGAGAAAGGCTTAAAGCCTGTTGTCTTAATCAATAAGATCGACAAGAAGAATGCCAGGCCTGAAGTAGTTAAAGATATGATCTTAGATCTTTTTATAGATCTCAATGCCAGTGATGAACAACTGAACTTTCCAACAGTTTATGGAATAGCAACTGAAGGAATAGCTAAATATAATCTAGAAGATGAGGGAGAAGACCTGACCCCACTTTTTGATACAATTATAGATAGAGTTGAAAGTTATCCAGATAAGAATGATGAGCCACTGCAGATGCAGATTTATGATCTTGCCTATGATGACTATCTGGGCAGAATGGGCATCGGCCGGATTTATCAGGGCCAGATTGAAAAGGGACAAAAAGTTGAAGTCAGCAAGCGAGACGGTAAAATTATAAAAGGTAAGATAAATAAGCTTTTCAGCTATCAGGGCTTAAGTCAGTCTGAGATAGAAAAGGCTGAAAGCGGAGATATCGCTGTAATTACAGGTCTCCCAGAGATCTTAATAGGAGATACAATCGGCCAGCCAGGCCAGGTAGAGCCTTTACCGGTAATCGATATTGAAGAACCGACTCTTTCGATGAACTTTCAGGTCAATGATTCTCCCTTTGCCGGCCAGGCCGGCGAATACCTGACAACTCGGCATCTTAAGGCCAGGTTAGATAGAGAACTAGAAGTTAATGTTGGCCTAGAAGTTGAGCGGACAGAGGATAAAGATGCCTTTAAAGTCTCAGGCCGGGGAGAGCTCCACCTATCAATCCTCCTGGAGAATATGCGCCGGGAAGGCTATGAAGTGGCAGTCTCAATGCCGAAAGTCTTAATGAAAGAGATCGATGGCAAACGCCATGAGCCGATAGAAAGAGTCTTAATCGATGTTCCAGCAGAATATTCAGGGACAGTTATCGAGAAATTAAATAAAAGAAAAGGCCTAATGCAGTCAATGATGCAGAAAAACGATTATGTCAAACTGGATTATCTGGTACCAACCAGAGGGCTGATAGGCTTTAAGACCGAATTTATCAATGACACCAGTGGTGAAGGCACAATCATCCGCTCCTTTGAAAAATATGAGCCATTTAAAGGCGAAGTTCCAGAACGGAATAATGGTGTGCTTATTTCAGCAAATAAAGGAACTGCCAGAGCTTATGCCCTCTCCAATCTAACAGATCGGGGCAAGTTATTTATTGAACCTGGTACTGATGTCTATGAAGGCATGATCATCGGCCTCCATAACAGGGAGAACGACCTAACAGTCAACCCCTGCAAAAACAAGAAATTAACCAATGTCAGGTCCAATAGTTCAGATGAAGGCATCCAACTTCCACCTCCAAAGAAAATGACCTTAGAGGATGCCTTGGAATTCATTGCTGAGGACGAATTAGTAGAAATTACTCCTGAAGCCATCAGAATCAGAAAGAAGATAACCGACGAGAAGATGCGCCTCAGACATGCCAACTAAAATATAATATTTAAAATAAAAGATCCTGGCCAGAGCATTTCCAACTGCTCCAGCCAGGATTTCTTTAATTATAAGCTGAGTTTTCTACTTAGATAGAATATTTTTCCTCCAGGAATGCTCC
>SL_8KL_010_SEDDRAFT_10002719_pt1 | contig 14817 bp, 15 predicted proteins | sample SodLakKL_010_SED_4_FD_11160 | JGI IMG/M metagenome (IMG submission 11160) | reverse complement strand
GGATTACGAGATAGAGGCCAGTTGGACCGGAGCAGTTCCTGCTACTGAGCACGTGGCTTTGATGATAACTAGTGATGTAGAAGAGATCGGTCTTGAAGCTAGGTCGAGAAGATATGAATGGGGCGCGCTTATAGATGCAATGTATGAAAAAGAAACTGCACCACACATTTGTATCGTATGGGTATCTGCTGATTATCCAGAAGCAGGTTCACTCCTGAATGCGAGATACCATTCAAGGAATGCTCGTTCATGGCAGCAGAACGAATGGCTAGAGGATGACGACATCGACGAACTGATAGATGATGCACTGAGAGAACCAGATATGGACGAAAGATTCGCACTTTATGAAGAAGTACAGAACGAGTTATTCGAAATGTATCCATCTTTGTTCCTGCACGACCAGTATTCTAAGCACGCATACCAGCCATATGTAACATGGCCTGAAGCAGAGGACCCACTCGAGTATTCTATACCTTCGAATGGATATTCAGTAAACGTTAGAAACATAGAAGTACTCCCACATGGGGAACGATAAAAAAACCATTTCAATCAAATAACCAGGTCTGGGGCTGATAGCCTCTGCCTGGTTTCATAATTTCTTAACTTCGTACAAAAACAAGGAGTTGAGTACATTGGATATGAAAAAATATATAGGAAAAAGGCTTTTCTGGGCATTAGTTGCGTTGATTGGTTTATCTATCTTTATCTTTTATTTCGGCAGGATAATACCTGGAGATCCTATACGTATGATGGTTTCACCACAAACACCAGACCATGTAGTAGAGGAACTGAGAGAGAGTTTAGCTCTAGATCAACCGGTATATACTCAATATTTTTATTGGATGAGAAATGTGTTTCAAGGGGATCTAGGTTTTTCTGTTTACAGTAGAAGAAGTGTCACGGCAGACGTACAACAGTATCTCCCTAGATCACTAGAATTGATATTTTATGCTGGCTCTGTACAGATCATTGGGTCATTCCTTTTAGGGATATTCGCAGGTTCAAATATCGATAAATGGCAGGATCATATAACCCGGTTATTTTCTTATATCGGTGTTTCTGTCCCTGCTTTTGTATTCGCTATCATATTCCAGCTTGTATTTTCTCAAAACTTGGGATGGTTCCCGACAAGTGGATCTCTCAGTGAAGGAGTTGCCACTCCATCAAGAATTACTGGATTTATCGGTTTGGATGCTTTATTGTCAGGAGAATTCTTCACTATAGGTAATTTCATCTGGCATGCCACACTTCCTGCTGTTGCTCTTGCTATCCCAGGTATGGCACAAGTCGCTAGGATGATACGGTCAGGAATGATCACCATCAACCAGAAAGATTATATTTCCATGGCTAGAGGTTACGGACTTCCAGAAAGAACTGTAAGATTCAAATACCTATTGAGACCTTCTATAATACCGGGAGTAACTGTATTGGGTATGCAGATAGCCATGATGCTAGGGAATGCTTTCTTAGTGGAGTTGGTCTTTAGATGGCCTGGTTTTTCTAGATTTGCCATAAACGCTATGCTTAGAAGTGATCTAAATACTATCGTTGCTACGGTCATGATAGTAGGTATCATGTTCGCCATAATCAACATCGTAGTTGATACGTTGGTAGCATATATCGATCCAAGGATCAGGTATTCAGGGAGCTGATAAAATGGCGGAGAATAGTTCACAAAGTAAAGGAAATATAGGAAAAATAAAAGGCTTCATCGACGAACAAAAGGAATCACCATTGATGGACTCATTAAAAAGAAGATGGTACAGATTTTCTAAGAATCCTTTGTCAAAACTAGGCCTCGCTATAGCTTTGATATCAATATTCCTAGCAATATTTGGAGAATATGTAGTACCCCACCCTGCACATGCTGGGGCATACAGGGATTATCCAAACAGGTTCCTCGAACCATTTCAGTCTTGGACTTATCCCTTAGGTACTGATTCCTACGGTAGGTGTGTTCTTACTAGAACTATATTAGGATTTAGGTATTCTATCAGAATGGCAGCTGTTGTACTGAGTCTGGTCGTTCCTACTGGGGTCGTCGTAGGTCTAGTCGCAGGATATCACAAAGATACATGGATAGATACCCTTCTTATGAGAACTTCAGATATCTTCATCGCGGTTCCACCACTTGTTTTAGCACTGAGCATCACTGCTATGTTGGAACCCGATCCGATGTATGCTATGTTAGCGGTATCTCTGATGTGGTGGCCATGGTTCGCAAGGATCACGTACAACAACGTATCATCTCTAGTGAATGAAGAATTCGTTAAATCTGCAGAGATAATGGGGGACAGTAAAACACACATCATGTTCTTTGAACTGCTGCCTAATTGCACAGGACCAATTCTGACCAAACTGACTTTAGACGTTGGCTGGGTTATCATCATTGGTGCTTCACTCAGTTTTGTTGGACTAGGGGCACAACCACCCACTCCGGATCTAGGGACTATGGTGGCAGAAGGATCTCGATTATTACCTACATGGTGGTGGGTCAGTATATTCCCGGCGGTAGCTATATCATTTATAATCTTGGGTTTCAACCTTCTAGGTGACGGCATACAAGATGCCTTTGAAGAAGTAGGAGCGGGTTCATGATGACAAAAAAAGTTCTTGAGATAAAGGATTTAAACGTTGGTTACGAAACATACCGTGGTGTGACAGATGTTATCTACGATTTAAACATGGAAGTGCACAAAAAAGAGAAGATCGGCATCATAGGAGAGTCCGGATGTGGAAAAACGACGACTATGAAGACCATAAATCGTATCCTTCCCAACAACGCTGTTATCAAAGGCGGGGAAGTAAATTTCAATGGGAATGATGTTCTCAAGATGAAGAAAAAAGAACTGATGACACTACGTAGAAAAAATGTAAGTATGATACCACAGGACCCAACAGCTTCATTGAACCCTCTATTCAAAGTCAAGACCCAGATGAAAGACATATTGAAATACTCTAAAGAACACGATGAAGATATAGACTATAAGAAAAAATCGATAGAGCTCTTCGAATCTGTGGCTTTAGCAGATCCTGAAAGGGTTTACGAGAGCTACCCCTTCCAGCTGAGTGGTGGTATGAGACAAAGAGTATGTATTGCTATGAGTCTAGCAACACCAAAAGACCTGATGATAGCTGATGAGCCTACATCTAATCTAGACGTAACTATCCAGAACCAAGTTCTTGACTTGATCGGAAAAATACTAGAGGAGCGAGATTTATCAGCGATTTTGGTTTCACAGGCATTAGGAACAGTAAAGAAATTTGTTGATAAGATATACGTGATATACGCTGGTACTGTTATCGAGATCGCTGAAACAAAAAAATATTCGATAACCCTATCCATCCTTATACTGTAGGACTTTTAGAAGCGACTCCAAAATTGACCGGTGGTGGTTTCTCAGCCGGTATAGCCGGACAGACTCCCGATTATATCGACCCACCCTCAGGATGTAGATTCCAACCTAGATGCCCACACTATTCAAAAGAGTGTAAAAATAAAAAACCCAAGATGATCAAGGTCGAAAAAGACCACTATGTAGCTTGTTGGAGGAGCTAATATGGCAAAGACATTAATGGATGTAAAAAACCTAATCAAAAACTTTGAAATCGAAGCAGGTACGGTAAAAGCCATCGGTGACATCACATTTTCTATAAAAGAAAATGAAGTGTTCGGTCTTGTAGGAGAATCCGGATCCGGAAAAAGTACCACAGGTAAAGTGCTAATGGGTATACATCCGCCTACAGAAGGCAAACTTACATTCAAAGGACAAGATATCTCTATTCCTACGATGAAAAGAGCAAAATCACTGAAAAAAGATATGAACATGGTATTCCAGGACCCTGGTGGTTCGTTGAATCCCACTAAAACAGTGTTAGATATCGTAAGTCTGCCTTTGAGGATACATGATATGGTGGACGGAAGCGAAGATATGGTAGCTAAAGTTTATGAACTTTTAGAACTTGTAGATATGGATCCAGAGAGATTCATGTATAGAAGACCGAACGACCTAGGACAGGGAGAAAAACAAGCTGTAGCTATCGCAAGAGCTATCGCAACAGATCCATCATTTATAGTACTCGACGAACCCACATCTGCACTAGATGTCTCTCAGCAAGCCAAGATCATGAACATCCTGATAGAACTTCAGGACGAATATAATATGGCTTATCTGTTTATCACTCACGACCTTGGTCTGATGCGTAATATAGCTGATAGAGTCGCCATAATGTATCTAGGAAAATTTTTCGAATTGGCAGATGTTGACGTTTTCTTCGAAACACCACTGCACCCTTATACGAGAGTTTTACTGGGCTCTTTCCCTACTACAACGAAAGAAGAAGAGAGATTAACACCGGATCTAAAAGCTATAGGTGAGATACCAAGTGCTATGAAGCTTCCTTCAGGTTGTAAGTTCCATACTAGATGTCCATTCAAGGAAGAAAGGTGTACAGAGATCGAACCTGAACTCGTAGAAGTTCAGGAAGGTCATTATGTTGCATGCCATCTAGTTCACGGTGTAGATGATGTCGAGTACGATGAGGACGAAGTCGAATATGATGAAATAGAAAATTTAGAATTCGATAATCTCTACGATTCTTCGACTGAAACATGATTTAATTCGAAAAAACTCTTTTACTTCCTTTTTTATTTTGAATCTTTCTAAAATTTATCCTAGTCTTTAAGTTCTTTTTCCTTTTGTGCTAACATCTTCACTATCTCGTCTAGAGATCTTACAAATCTTTCTTCATCCTGCATCACAAGATACTTGTTATCCTTGATTTTTTCTTTCAATTCACTGTAGAAATCATCTGACATATCATTAGCCTCTAAAACGTCTATGATCCTTTCCATAGACTCGAGAAGTCTAAGAGGACCGTAAAGTTTAGGTTCGTCGACTAGTCCCTTGGAGGAAGAGGACATATAGCACAATAGATCGAAGAATAGAGGTTTACTTGATTGTTTATCTTCACTCATCATCCCACCCCACCCATCTCGTTAATTGTTCAAGGTTTTTTCTCGGAGGAGGATTGGGTATCTTCTCAGGTTTACCTAATGTCAGGATAAGTTCAGGTTTATAGTTCTCCGGAAGTTCGAGTATCTCTTTAACCGCAGTCTCATTGAAAGACCCTATGTAGCACGTACCTAATCCCATAGAACTGGCTTGAAGACATATGTTTTGAGCCGCTATGGCGACGTCCATCCTACTTAACACTTCTCGAGAAAGTTTTCCACCCTTATCTTCTGCCTCTTCTTCATCGATACAGATAACGAAGATAACGGGTGGATCTGAAAGTAGTCCAGGAGAGAATTTTTTTATCGATTCTAATCTGCCACCCTTGACCACATATATACGCCATGCTTGTATGTTACTACCGCTTGGTGCCCATCTAGCCGCTTCTAAGAGTGTTGTTACTTGCTCTTTAGATAGATCCTCGTCTTTAAAATCTCTTATACTTCTTCTTTCTTTTATCACATCTAATACTTCTTCCATGGATAACACCTTCTTTTTCAAATCAATTTCCGTTCTGATTTAGTCAACTCTTCGTGACCTTTTTCAGTCACTACCAGCATATCTTCGACTCTTGCACCACCTATACCTTCTTTGTATACTCCAGGTTCTACAGTCACTACCATACCAGTCTTCAGCTCAATTTCCTGTCCCTTATCAAGGATCGGAGCTTCGTGGATATCATACCCCAGTCCATGGCCTGTTAAATGAGGAAAATATTCCGACAAACCATACTCTTCAAAAACTTCCACTGCTCTTTCGTGGACCTCTTTGGCTTTTACACCTGGTCCGACCTTCTTCTTTGCTTCTTTTTGAGCTTCATAAGCGGCATCGAAGAAATCGATCTTCTTTTGATCAGGTTCCCCACCGACAGTAAATGTTCTAGTTATATCTGTACAGTATCCTCTCCATACCAAACCCATATCTACGAGTATCAATTCACCTTTTTTGAATTTTTTATCAGTGGATGTTCTATGGGGTAGCCATGAATTTTTACCAGACATGGCGAAGGGTTCAAAGGAATAGGTTTCACCGCCTTTTAGATCCATCAACATCTTGGCTTTTGCTGTAAGATCCTTCTCTTTCATACCCTCTTCAGCGGCCTCTATTATCTCCGTCATCACTTCACTGATAGCAAGAGCCCCATCTTTAATCAATTCCTGTTCTGCCGGACTTTTGATGATCCTCAATGAATTTATGAGTGGTTGAACGTCTGAAAATCGACAATCTATATTCTCTTTTATGTTCTTTAACCTTGAATTGAAAATAGTTTCAGATTCGATACCGATGTTATCTATTTTTTTAAAATCTTCACCACTAATTTCTTTATATTTCTTCATCGGGTTTTCTGGAATCTCATAGATATCAGAGGGATCTATCCAGCATTCACTTTCCACTGCTTTTTTATCTAATTTCGGTACCATGTATATAATCCATCTTGAGTAATAAATAAAATGGAGAAACTAGTGGTATTCTGTCTCCAACCTGCGAAATATCTTACGTTGCTCCTTTGATAGAGGATAGAAAGATCGATACCTTCCTCCTCCATCTTTTCTCTCAGTCTATCGACTCTTGCTTTGTAATCAAGGCTATTCATCCCTTCATTCATCATATTTACCCCTGCAGTTCAGATTTTTTCTCCGGATTCAACATGAAAACTTTCTTTGGAACTCTAGATTCCATGGAGGAGTTTGCCGTAGTGGTCAACCTAATAACCACTCCACTATCCGTCAATTCTCTCAGTTTCTCTTCAAACTCATCTCCAGGGATGTCTGATTTCTCTAGGAGTTCACTTTTTGATATACGTGGGTTCTCCTCTATGATCTTTACAAGCTCCAAGGAGCTTTCGTCCAAATCACCTAAAACCTTTTTATTCATCTCTATCAATCCCCAACAATTTCTCAACTGGAGTGTAATCAACATCGAACCCAAAATACCTTGGACCGAATGTTTCGATACCTTCTGGAGTCCTCATATTCTTATGTGCCGGCATAGCGATCATTTTTACCCTGTAGCCGTATCTTATCAGATCGGTTCTTATAGGTTCTCCTGTTTCTGGATCAAGGAGTGCTATCATATCGGGTGGAAGACATTTTATTTCACCGTCGATTTTAGCGACTAACCATTCATTCTGGAATTCTAGATAAGCATCCTGACCTTCATACTCTTCGATACCTTCAAGTGTTACCCGACCCATGGAAAATCCATGTGTTGTTTCAGAACCAAAATCACGGTCGATATCCATGACTTTTCCCGTGAATATATGAGCCCCCCCATCCCTCTATCACTTTTTAAGAACTCGAGGATGCTCTCGATGGGGTCATCATGTCTCCTTCGGGCTTCCATCACAGTTTTTCCTAGATTCCATGCTAAACTCTGAGAATGTAGGACACCTGTTTCTTTCAATTCTTTTCCCGTCATAGGATAACACCCGATCCATGAAATACCCCCATATTTCATGGCGATGTTTCTTACAATGTCCTCTGCGACTTTATTTTTTTCGCCCATATCTACTACACAGCAGTGATGATGATCGTCTATTGTGACCACGGGGGTTGCTGGAACTCCTTGTGTTGCAAATGTGGTCATCTGTAACTCGGGGAATGCCCTGTTCATGCCATCTACGTCTATCACAGGAAGACCTAACTCTCCTCCTACTGCATACCCTATAGGTGAATTGACTCCACCGCATTCTATCGGGAATGTAGCTTCGATCGACCTACCTAGGTATCTCTCCATTTCATAGAATATCTTTTTAGTGTTTTCTTTTGCTGGAGGCTTCTCTGTTAAGACTATCGGAGCGCCTAGTGTAGCTGCACAAGCCAACTGTATATCATCTGGTATCACTTCAGGTTGTACCATCACTATATCCTTATCTTCGTCAAGTACATTCTTAGCCCATTTCAATCCTATTTCAGGGTCCCCACCACCGCCTGTAGCGAGGATGTTGGCGCCTAATGTTATCTCTTCTATAGCTCTTCCATCTATTACTTGATAGTCCGATTCGGAAATATCCCATTCATCTATTATTTTATATGGATCCTTTTTTTCATATTCTCTTGTCATATCAATCACCTCCTTCCCTAATTCCTTTAAATTCTGATTTTACTTTAACTCTGATCTTTTCTCTTTTACCCGGCATATATGAGAATGGCACTTCTTGTATATCTAAAACCACTGCTTTTTCAGGGTCTCCACCGTTCTTTTCCACGTTTTCTTTTGCCATCTCGATGGTTTCATCAATGGCTTCTTGCCTATCTCGGTTTTCAAGATCAACTACGTTCTCTGCATACGCTGCTATTTCAGCTAAAGTCGCACCTAAAGCTCCTGCAACTTCTGAATGTTCTGGTTGATAGGTTTTACTAGCACCTTTAAGTTTCTTAGGTACAACTGTCGATCCACCACCTACCAAGATCACCGGGATATCTTCTGGATCCGTTTTCATCTCATCTATCGTCTTCTCTATCCTTTCTTTGATCATATCCCATGCTTCGTCCACTATCTTTTTAGGTATGCTTTTTGCTTTTTCAGGATGAGTGGCATACGGTGTGCTGAATATAGCTAAGTCTTCATGTAATCTGCCCTTTGCCACTCCGATATCATGGACTGTTGTCATCGGCCCCCCATATGATTTTGCTAACTGCTGAAGATCCAAAGCTACACTCTCTGGCCCTAGCTTTTTTGCAGATTCTCCATCAGTGGTGATTATCGTTCCACCTCCTAAAGGTATAGAAGTTAGGTCGGGTGCTCTGATATTAGTTTTAACTCCACCAATCTCCACTGTCATCATAGATTCTCTGGGGAATCCGTCCACCATGTAACCGATATCCGTGGAGGTTCCACCCACATCGACCAATGCCCCGTTTTTGATGTTCGTTAAGAAAACCGCCCCTCTGATACTAGCTGCTGGACCGCTGGCTAAAGTAAAGATCGGATAATCCGTAGCTTGGTCAGCCTTGATAACACTGCCGTCGTTCTGCATGATAAAAAGTTCTGCATCTATATCTCTGCTTTCCATAGCACTTCTAATTGCGTTGATAGCCCGATTCATAACTGAAATCACTGAAGCATTGAGTATAGCAGAATTCTCTCTTTCTAGAAGAGATATCGTTGATATTTCTCCAGATAACGTTATCGGTACATCTTCTCCAACCTCTTCTTTGATGATTTCAGCCACGCGTATCTCTTGATCAGAACGAACAGGAGAAAAAACACCTGTGACCGCAAATGTATCTACATTGTCACTCATGTCTCTTACTTTTTCTCTGACCAATTCCTCATCTAATTCAGATATCGGTTCTCCATTGTAATTGTAACCGCCCGGTATCATAGTAACATTCTTCTTTCCACCTAAAGCCTCTTTAAGATCTTTAGGCCATCCTGTCAGTGGGGGAATTGCAGACCCGGTAGGTAAAGCCAATCTTATGATTCCAACTTTATCTAATCCCTTTCTTTCGATTATTGCGTTAGTGGTGTGTGTCGTACTAAGTGTGATCAACCCGATCGATTCCGGCTTCACACCACTTTTCTCCATCAGATGATCTATCACTTCGATAGTACCGGTCGTTACGTCACTTGTAGTTCTATCTTTTGTTTTTGCAACGACCTTTTCATCTAAAACAAGTACACCGTCTGTAAAAGTTCCACCCACATCGATCCCTATCCTATATTTTCCTTTAAGACTCATACATATACTCTCCTTACCCTATCAATAATTGATAGATGTTTTATTGTTTTTTACATTATTGATATGGTATTTTAGCTATATAATAGTTAGGGAGGATAACATAAATTATCCAAACTAATAATAAATTTTAATATAGGATATAATATTATGTTTGACTCCAATGTTTGTATATAGTTTTTCAAACATGCAGTGTCAAAATAAAATACATTAAATTTATATCCTCATGTATTAAAATATGCACACCATAAATTATATATAATCACATAGAACATATTATCTACACCTGTGGAGGTACATAATATGAAGAAAAAAATTTTATGGATAAATCCGGTGGGCGGTACAGATTATAACGACCCGATAAAAGAAGTTTTAGAGGGATGTAAGCAAAAAGACACAGATATCGAAGTTACATCGATAGCAGACAAAACAGGTCCAAAACATGTAGAATACCATTTCTATGAAGATCTTACATTACTACCTACTCTCAAGAAGATAAGGGATGCTGAAAAGAACGGTTTCGATGCAGCTGTCATCGGGTGTTTCTACGATCCTGGACTCCATACAGCTAGAGAGATCACCAACGATATGATTATCGCGGCTCCAGCAGAATCGGGTATGAACATAGCGACTACGTTGGGACATAAATTCTCGATAATCGTAGGAAGAAAGAAATGGATACCACAGATGGAAAATAATGTCATAAAATACGGCTATAAAGACCGATTGGCATCTTTCCGAACCGTGGGTCTAGGAGTTTTAGAGTTCCATGAAGATGAAGATAAAACTGCAGAGATGATCACTAACGAAGCCCGAAAAGCCATCGAAGAGGATAATGCTGAAGTAATAATCTTGGGCTGTACTATCCAGTTCGGGTTCTACAAAGAATTACAAAAAGAACTAGGGGTCCCGGTCATAGATTCTGTTGTAGCTCCTTTCAAGTACGCTGAGTTCTTGGCAGAGTTGAAGAACAGGTTCGGATGGAAACAGTGCAAGATCGGTGGTTACGAATCCCCACCACAGGAAGAGATGGATGCCTGGAATCTAGAAGAGGAATATCTGTAAACTCCCTTCAACGATCGACCTTATATTAGGTCAAACCTTTTTTTTATTTATAGAGACTAAAACCGGTCAAAGGATCCCCTGGATCCAAAATAAAAGTGCTCCTACCTGTTATATAGGCTGAGCCTGTTATTTCAGGTTTGACAACTGTGATGCCCTGTTTTTTTTCCGTATCCACTATTCTTCCACTGAATTCAGTTCCAATTATGCTCTGGTATGGGTATTCTTCACCGATATCTAAAATTCCTTTATCATGCAAAAGAGTCATCTTTGCACATGTCCCAGTTCCACATGGTGACCTGTCGATCGAACCATCTGCAAAAACAACTATGTTTCGGTCAACATCATCTCTAGATTCATAGAACTCTAAAAGAGAAACTTCTTCTCTATTTCCGGTCAATGGATTTATAAAATCGTTTTCTTCATTCAATCTATTTCTTAAATCGATACCGATCTTCTTTAAAATCTCCAATTCATCGATATCTACTGTGTATCCTAAATCCTTGACATCAACCAAACCAACTAAATTACCTGAATAAACCAAATCGATTTCAACAGATGAGTTGATCTCCTCGATTTCTATTTCAACTTTTTTCTTTCCGATCACAAAAGATTCAACATTCTTTACACTTACTTGCTTCACTTTATCTTCTTCTATCATAGTTCTACATTCTACGAGACCCGCTGGAGTTTCTATATTGATAATTTCCTTTTCTGGCAAAAAACTTGTCTCCATAAGAGCTGTAACGATCCCGATGGTTCCGTGCCCACACATATCTAGATATCCAGTGGTATGCATGAATATAACTCCCATATCCGCCTCTTCCATCTCGGTCTTCACTGGAACAGCTCCGAACATATCATCGTGTCCCCTGGGTTCTTTCATCAAAAGTTCTCGGATCTCATCATATCTGTCAGCAAAGAGGTCTCTCTGTTCAGACACACTCCTACCATAAAAAGGAAACAAATTGATACCACTGATAAGGATCCTTGTCGGTTCACCGGCTGTGTGAGTTTCTATCGTTTTTAGTTGGTAATTTTTTTCCATATCCATCTACTTCCTACTTTTTATTCAGTGTCTATACACATCTTCCCTAACCATGGACAACCAATCTATCTCTTCTCTTCGATCATAGACCATCTGCTTATCTACTTTTACAGATAAAAAGTTTTCATCTCTTTTTAGCTCTTCTACGATGTCTCCTTTTGGGTTTGTAAGTAGAGTCCCCCCACAATAATGGTTATCAGACCCCACAGCATTAACTCCTAAAACAAAAGCTTGATTCTCAGCGGCTCTTGCGGTGATCATCTGCTTCCATAACTTCAGGTATGGGGACTGCCAGGCACTTGGATAGATCATAAATTCAACACCTTTCAGGGCAAGTTTACGTGACAATTCGGGAAATCCTAAATCTGCACATATACCTACACCTATTTTCCACCCGTCTGCTTCGAACAACTTTAATGTAGAACCATGTGTAAAAAAATCTCTCTCTCCATCCCAAAGGTGGGTCTTCTTATATTTCTGCACGATCTCTCCCTCAGAGTCGAAAACTACCACGGAATCGAAATTTTCATCTCCTTCTCTTTCAAATAAACCAGCTACTACTATCAGATCGTTCTTATCGGCCATATCTTGAAAAAATCTAAATTGCTCATTGACCTCTTCATCGCAGAGTTCCTCCATGAGCCTATAGTCAAAACCATAAACACAGAGTTCGGGAAAACATATCAGATCTAATACGCTCAGATCTACACATTCAATGATCTCATTTATCTTATTGTAATAAGGTTTAGAATCTTCATCATATCTGAACTGTACAGCCCCTACACTTAATTCATTTTTCATGTGATCATACCTAAAATAAAAAAATAAAAGATGGTGGAATGGTTATAAGAGCTCTTTCTCCAGTTTCTTGAGTTCTGAGAAATTAACTATCTCTCCTTCATCAAGCAACTGTTTATCATCTAGCCAAACTGAAGAGTTGCAGCATATACCATCACAATGTGAGGCTGCAGGTATTCCACCTTCCTGTTCAGGTACCAGTTTGGAACCTACATTCCCCAGGCCCCATTCTGTACCTCCCCATATCCTTTCGTCTTCTACGATATTACCGGTCAATTTGGCCCCCGGGTTGAATCCATAACTTATATGGGCAAGTCTGAACATCTGTTCGTCGTTAAAACTTTCAAGCCAATTTTTGAATTCTTGGGCTTCTCTGCCACCTTCGATCTTTACGACTTTTCCTTTCTCTATAGTTAATTCTATAGGATTATCCAGCAATCCTATCGGAGGAACTAAAGAACCGTCGAAGACCAGTTTACCGTTGATAGACTCGAACTTGGGACTCCAACTTATCTGTCCAGGAAGCATGGAGGCCTTTCCTCTCATTATATCTCCTGAATGTACTATCATATGTCTTTCAGGATGATTTTCGAATTCCAGGTCCGTCCCCGCAGGGGTCGTGACCTTTATTTTTTTTGCATCACCTGTCTCTTTAGCGGCTATCTTTAAAAACTTCGCCAATTTTGGCATGTCCACTCTTCCAATGGTCCTGACCATCATGTCCGGGTTCATCTCTACAAGACAGATATACCTGATATCATCACTTGCCTCGATCACTTCATCGTATACTGTCGAATATAAGAGCCATTGTTCGTTAAACTCGACCCAAACGTCTGCTTCTTTCAATGCTCCTGCTAAGGTTTTGATCGGCAGCATATCATCGGCAGCTTTACCCACGCCTTCGGGAGTGGCATTCCAAACAACCATAGGTTTTCCACCGGCACTGAAGACTTCTGAGGCAGTAGCTTTAACAACGGCTTCATCCGAGTTGGTATCCGCTGTTATCACTACATTATCACCTTCTTTCACTTCCAAAATATCTCTTACCAAAGTCCTTCCGGACTTCCCTAATTCAAAATCATATGCCATGTTCTTCACCAATTTGTGTAAGATACTAGCTTTTCTCCCTTATTTATATTTTGTGAAGATTTAATGACGATTTGTCTAATATATTTTAATTTTAACTTTTATTTATTTTATAACATAACCCAATAATAATCCATGTGATGACTATCCAGGCATACCAATAAATATATATCCATTATTTATAAGGGATAAAATATTATAATGGAGGGGTTAGTAAGACTAACCCCCTTAGTGTATGACTATCGTCGGGTTGCGAATTCCTGGCAGATATCACTGACAAATTTCCATAACTTTTTCACAGATGCTATTTTGACCCTTTCTGAGGGTGTATGTACTTCGTCTAAAGTAGAACCGAAAGATATCATATCCATGTTATCAAACTTTTCACCGATTATACCTGTTTCCAGTCCCGCATGCATCGCTTCTATCTTGGGTTCTCCTCCGTAAAGATCCTCATATACAACTTTAGAAAGATTCAGTATCTTCGAATCTGTGTCGGGCTGCCAACCTGGATAAGCTTCTGTTTCTTCAACAGATCCTCCAAAATTTTCAGCTATGATCTTAATTCTATCCCTTGTAGCCAGGAGTTCAAATTTTGAACTGCTCCTGGTCATCATCGTTATCTCGATGTGTCCCTCATCCATAGATACAGTCGCTAGATTAGTAGATGTTTTAACCAGGTCTGGGACCTCTCTGCTCATCGAAAGAACCCCATGGGGTAAAACTTCAAGCAGCTCGATTATCTTCTTCGAACTTTTTCTATCTATGACCTTCCTTTCTTCAATATCTACCGGAGTGATATCCACGTACATATCTTCTTCAACGGATTTACATCCTGCTTTTATAATCGAAAACACTTCTTCGATGTGTTCTATCGTCTCATCTTTATTACCGTGAATTTTTATTACGGCCTTAGATTCTTTCGGTATCGTATTCCTTTTGCTTCCACCTTCGATTTTCGATATCGAAACACCGAAATCGTCCTGATCGCTCTTCTTACCAGCCTCGTATAGGAGTTTACTCAAAACTTTATTAGCATTCTCTCTTCCTTTATGGATGTCTAATCCTGAATGACCTCCTTTTAATCCATCTAGTTTGATCTCATAAAATCCTTCAGGATCCGTTTT
>SL_8KL_010_SEDDRAFT_10002718_pt1 | contig 14817 bp, 13 predicted proteins | sample SodLakKL_010_SED_4_FD_11160 | JGI IMG/M metagenome (IMG submission 11160) | reverse complement strand
TGGAGACGCTAGCGGCAGGCTGCCTTGGGCGGCTTTGCCATGAGATCGGGGCGCGACCGGTGGGCTCAAAAGGCGACCTGGAGGCGACGCGCTGCCTGTCCGCATGATTCTCCCGAATGGGTTTCTCCACAGGGGAGAGATGGTTCAACTGCTTCGACTGGACATCAGGGGGCGCTGAGCTGGAGGCGGTGGCGAGCGTTTCACCGTCCGTCCGGCCGTACTCCCGCCCCGCCGCGCTCCAGGTAGCGACGGCCGACGCCGCCCTTTGGGGTTTATGGCAAGCTTTTAATCGCAGGAGCTCAGATGGAGCGATGAAGGAAGAGCGAAAGACATGCCTACCGTAGTGGAAGCCCTACATTACCGCAAGGATGACGGCGTATACGTATGCGGCCTCTGCCCGCACCGCTGCCGCATCGCCCCCGGCAAGAGGGGGGTCTGCGGCAGCCGCCTCGGCGGAGATGAGGTCCTGATCGCCGACAACTATGCGAAAGTGGCGACGATGCACATCGACCCCATAGAGAAGAAGCCCCTCTTCCATTTCCGACCCGGTGAGGAGGTGATGTCACTGGGTGGATGGGGGTGCAACCTGGGCTGCCAGAATTGCCAGAACCATTCCCTCTCCATGGTGCGCGACGGCGGCGGGCCCAGCAGGGACATCGCCGCCGTTGACCTGATGGGCATCTGCCGGCGCGAGGGGGTCAGGAACCTGGCCTTCACCTACAACGAGCCGACCATATGGCACGAGTACGTCATGGACATCGCCGACATGACGGAGGGCCTTGCGCTCATCTACGTGAGCAACGGCTTCATCTGCCCCGGGCCGTTGGACGAGGTCTGCGACAGCATAGACGCCATGAACCTCGATGTCAAGGCGTTCAGCGACGATTTCTACCGCAAGGTGACCAAGGCCCGGCTGGACCCGGTGCTGGACACCGCCGAGACAGTGGCCGCCAGCGACGTGCACCTGGAGCTCACCTATCTGCTCATACCGGAGCTCAACGACGATGAGGACGAGATGCGCGATTTCTGCTCGTGGGTGGCGGAGTCCCTCTCCGACGATGTGCCGGTTCATTTCAGCGCCTACCACCGCGACCATCGCCTCACCGACCACCGCGACACCAGCGCCGCCGACCTCCTGCGCGCGAGGGACCATGCGTACGAGGCGGGCCTCAAGCACGTCTACCTCGGCAACCTTCCCACCAATGAAGGGAAGGACACCTTCTGCCCGCGATGCGGCGAGGTCGCCATATCCCGCAAGGGCTACCGCACCGTGACCAATGGCGTGCTGCACGGGCTGTGCACGGTCTGCGGAACGGACCTCAATGTGAGGGGATGAGGTGGACCTCCGCCGGCTGCATTCGCTTTTGCGCAAGCGTTACGAGACCGAAGGCTGGTGGCCGGCGTCATCACCCTGGGAGGTGATGGTGGGCGCCCTTCTCACCCAGCAGACCTCCTGGACCAACGTGGAGAAGGCCATCGCCGAGCTGGGGCGGAGAGGGGTCCTCGAGCCCGCCGCCATGGCGTCGGCGCCGACGAAAGAGCTGGAGGAAGCGGTCCGTTGCTGCGGCTTCTTCCGTCAGAAGGCGGAGAGGTTGCGGGGCATGGCGGCGCACATCATGGAGGAGCACGGCGGGGACCCGGATGGTCTGCTGTCGCGGCCGGACGCCCGCGAGCGGCTGCTGGAGCGGCCAGGGGTGGGCCCGGAGACCGCCGATTCCATACTGGCATTCGGCGCCGGCCGCCCCTGTTTCGTGGCCGCCGCCTACTGCTCCCGCATTTTGAGCCGCACCGGAATACTGGAAACGAGCGACTATTGTTCCATTCAGGATTTCGTGCACAANGAGNTNGGCAGGGACACTGGCGCCTTGACCGAGCTCTACGCCCTGATGGTGGAGCACGCCAAGCGCCATTGCCGCTCCTCGCCGCGCTGCGACGGCTGCCCGCTCAACGACGGATGCCGCTTCGGACCCTGAGATGATGGCGGCCGCGACAACGGGGTAAAAACGGACCCATACGGCGGTGCCCTGATCAGACCATGAGGAAGAACAGGTTCCCCACGATGCACAGGAAAAGCATGGCCGCCGTCATCGGTATCAGCAGGGGGATCTTGGGCGTGACCCAGACCTTGCTGGCGCCGGCGTCGCGGAGCTCCTCGAAGCCTTCGCCCTGGGGCGAGAGCCTGAGCGCCACCGAGCCGTCATCGAGCACTCTCTCCATCGGCCAATAGTGTCCCTTCTCCGCCCTGTCCATGTCCATGCGGAATCCCAGAAGGGCCTGGGGGAAGCGGAGTTCGTCGTTCTTGAGGTTGACCGCCAGGAACCAGACCAACGCCAGCAGCGAGAACAGCGATCCGAAGAACAGGACCATCAACGGGAAGGGCAGGACGAGCTGCGCCGTCTCCGAGGGCAACGGGAACAAGGGAAGGCCCAGGAACGACGGGTACAGAGGGAAGAGCATGGAGAGGGATATCAGGCACTTGGCGTCGGCACCGCCTTTTATCACGTCCACCAGATAGAGGACCAGGAATACCCAGTACAGTATGAATGGCAGTATCAGCTCGAAGCGCAGCGCGCCCACCTCCACACCCCACAGGCCGGCGGCGAGCAGGACCAGCGAGGCCGCGTAGGGCGCCAGGCCCAGCGCCCTGCCGTGCCTTTCCCCGTCCCAGAATATGTCCAGGAACAGTATGGCGGTGGCGAGCACCACCAGGTGGTAGTTGCGCGTCAGACCCTCGAGCTCGATGTGCACGGACAGCAGGACCAGCCCGACCGAACCCATCAACAGCCAGTAGGCATCGGAGGCGACCCGCTCCCTCCAGTCCTGGCGGCTTGCCGACAGCATCACCACCGTGGCCAGTAGGAACTTGCCGAGGTCCAGCCATTCCTGCATGCGGCGGATTATGGCCAAGCCGATATAAACAATATCTGACCAGGCGCAATTTATTAGACCGGCGGAGAACATCCCCTTTCGATGAAGAGGGCCGCCGTTGTCATTGTGGCATTGATGTTCGTAGCGATGGTGGGCGCCGTGCCCTCGCCGGCGGAGGGCTCCTTGACCATCAAGCCCGTCAGCGACCTTGAGCAAGAGGTCGTCGGCGGCGAGACGGCGGTCTTCAGCTGGTTCGTGTACAACCGTCACGCCGAGGACCTGCACATCTCCGCCTCGTTGGACATCGACGATCCTGACGGGGCGCTGTCATCGAGCGAATTGCGCATCACCAAGACCGATATGGACGTCGAGCCGGGCGGCGGCGTGCTGCTGCGGAGCAATGGCAGCGCCCATATCGAGGCGGTGCTCGACGTCAGGGAGCTGTCGCCCGGTTCCGAATTGACCATAGCACTGAACCTGTCGATCGACGTGGGGGTTGACGACGAGGATATCATCGAGGAGCGTGAAAGCGCCACTCTGGAGGTCATACCCCTATACCAGCTCCACGATAGCTACAACAAGATACTCGGCGTCCTCCCCAACTTCCTGCCGGCGCCTCTCGACAGCCCCGAGGGGGCCTTCCTGGCATCGATGCTTGCATGGCTGACCCTGGCGGCGTTCTTCCTGATGCTCATGCTCCCTTGGCTGACACGGAAAATCCTGGACAGGGACGACCAGTACTGCCCGCGGATCCGTAGTCTTCTGCGCCGGCCCTTCTTCCTGCTGGTATTGTCCTACGGGCTGTTCAGCAGCCTGATGATACTCGGACTCGATTACACCACGGCGATGCGTGTCGCCACCTTGAGCACCATAGCCTACATAGTGCTGGCGGCCTGGATCGTCTGGGAAGTGTACAAGCTGCTGGTGCAGCGTTTCACCGAGCGTTTCCGTGACGAGGACGGCCTGGTGGACGCGTCCCTCGGCCCGCTGTTCATGTTCATCGGCAAGCTGGTCCTGGGACTTAGCGTCCTGGGCGCTGTGCTGGACGTGTTCGGCTTCGACCTGATGTACTTCCTCGCCGGCGCGGGCATATTGGGGCTGGCGATCGCCTTCGGCGCGCAGGAGACGCTGAACAACCTCTTCGCCGGCTTCTTCCTGTTGTTGGAGAGGCCGTTCAAGGTCGGCGACCTCGTGATGATGGAAGACGGGGTGGTCTGCGAGGTCAAGAAGGTGGGCCTGAGGAGCACCACCCTCTACAACACCTGGGACCCCCTGTACTTCGTCATGCCCAACCGCCACATCGCCGACAGCAAGATCACCAACGTTCTCCGTCCCGACCCCAAGTACTGGGTGAAGATCAACGTAGGAGTTGCCTACGGCTCCGACATCGAGCTGGTCAAGGAGATTCTGCTGCGCGTCGCCATGGAGCACCCCGAGACCATGAAGGACGAGGACCACCTCCCCTGGTCGAGGTTCATGGCCTTCGGCGACTCCGCCCTCGAGTTCAGAGTGACCGCGTGGGTGCCCGACTTTGAGATCAACTACCGCGTCGCCTCCGAGCTGAGGGAGACCATTGACAAGGAGTTCCGCAAGCATGGCGTGCAGATACCTTTCCCACAGAGGGACATCTGGTTCCGCAACCACGACTGAGTGCTGGCCATCGTTCCGGGAGCTGCTGTGGGACCTCGTACGGCGGATCCCCGCCGGAAAGGTGAGCACCTATGGGGCGCTGGCCGAGGCCATGGGGGACCGCGGCGCCGCCCGGGCGGTGGGGGCGGAGCTCTCCGGCAACCCCACGCCGCCGGACCCGCCCTGCCACCGCGTGGTCTATGCCGACGGCGGTATCGGCTGGTACGGCGGCCGGGGCCGAGGCGCGGAGGAGAAGGAGAGGCTGCTGCGCTCCGAGGGCGTAGAGGTCTCGCAGGGAAGGGTGGACCTCTCCCGTCATCTTTTCTCCGACTTCCGCTGCCGGCCCTTCCTGACGGAGATGAAGGAGGAGCAGGATGCGGTGGCGTCGGCGGTGACGAATGGTGGCGCGGAGCCGGCGCTCGTCTCCGCGATGGACGTCTCCTACCGCGGCGACGAGGCGTTCGCGGCGCGGGTGGATTTCCTCCTCGACAGCGGGGAGGAGACGGGGCATCGCCTGCATCGCCGCCGCGTCGACCTGCCCTACATCCCCGGATACCTGTCCTACCGGGAGGGGCCGGCGCTGCTGCCTCTGATGGAGGACGACGGGAGGCTGCACCTGGTGGACGGCCATGGGCTCCTGCACCCCCGCCGCGCGGGTATAGCCTGCCATTTGGGCGTGAGAGGCCACCGGTGCGCAGGCGCCGCCAAGTCATTGCTCTGCGGCGTGCTCAGCGACGAGTCGGTGCTGGTGGACGGCGAGGAGAGGGGGAGGATGACGGGCGGCTACTACGTGTCGGTGGGGAGCAACGTCACCCTGGACCAGGCCTGCGAAGCCCTGGAGCGCCTCCTCGACATTGGGATCGACCCGTGCCGTCGCGCCCACCGCCTGGCCTCGGATTTCAAGCGCTCTTCTTAAGCTCGGGGACGTAGCGTTTGAGCAGCAAGGCGTTGCTGACCACCGAGACGTTGCTCAACGCCATCGCCGCCGCTGCCGCCATCGGCGGCAGCAGGATCCCCGCCGAAGGGTAGAGGACGCCCGCCGCCAGCGGTATGCATGTCACGTTGTAGACGAAGGCGAAGAACAGGTTCTGGTGTATCTTCGACAGCGTCCGCCTGGACATGCGCATCGCCGCGGCGACGTCGCGCACGTCGTCGCGTATGAGGANGATGTCGGCGGTCTCTATGGCCACGTCGGTGCCGCTGCCCATGGCTATGCCCACGTCGGCAGCGGCCAGTGCGGGGGCGTCGTTGATGCCGTCGCCCACCATGGCCGTGGCGCCTTCGGCGGCCAGGGCCTTGACGGCCTCCGCCTTGTCGCCGGGAAGCACCTCGGCCATGACCCGGAAGATGCCCAACTCGGCGGCGATGGCCTCGGCGGCCTCGCGTCGGTCGCCGGTCACCATCACCGCCTCCACTCCCATCCCCCTGAGGTCGGCTACGGCCGCGGCGGCGCCCTCCTTCACCGGGTCGGCGACCGCTATCACTCCCAGCAGCATCTCCCCGTCAGCGAGGGCCATCGGCGTCCTCCCCATCGAGGCCAGACGCCTCATGTCCTCGGCGGCGCGGGACTGGCCCTCCTTCCCTTCCATCATCGAGATGGTGCCGAGCGCGAAACTTCTCCCATCGAGGGAGAAGCGGAGGCCGCGGCCGGCCTCAGCGATGAAATCATCGGGCGGGCGGGGCTCACCGTGCTCCTCGCGGTGGCGGGCGAGCACGGCGGCGGCGATGGGGTGCTCCGACCGGGACTCCCCGCTGGCGGCGATGGCCAGCACGTCATCGTCACCGTAGGCGATGACGTCGGTAACCGCCGGCCTCCCCTCGGTGAGGGTGCCGGTCTTGTCGAATGCCATGGTCCGCACCTTGCCCGCCCTCTCCAGCGAGCTGCCGTTGCGGATGAGTATGCCGTACTCCGCCCCCTTGCCGGTGCCCACCATTATGGCGGTGGGGGTGGCCAGGCCGAGGGCGCAGGGGCAGGATATCACCAGCACCGAGATGAACACCGTGAGCGCGAGCGCGAATCTCCCCTCGTCGGCGCCGTAGGCGCCGTGGCCGAAGAGGTACCAGAACGCGAAGGTGAACAGCGCCGTCACTATCACCGCCGGCACGAAGTAGGCGGAGACGCGGTCGGCGATGCGCTGTATGGGGGCCTTGGACGCCTGGGCGTCCTCCACCATGCGCACGATCTGCGACAGCACGGTGTCCTTGCCCAGGCGGGTCACCCTCACGGTCACGGTGCCGTTCTGGTTCATAGTGCCGCCGATGACCTCGTCCCCCGGGGACTTGGCGGCGGGGATGCTCTCGCCGGTGACCATGGACTCGTCCACCGCGCTGATGCCCTCGGCCACCAGGCCGTCCGCCGGCACCTGTCCGCCAGGGCGCACCAGGACCAGGTCGCCGACCTCGAGCTCGTCCACCGACACCGTCTCCTCCTTCCCGTTCCGCAGCACGGTGGCGCTGCGGGGCTGGAGGTCCATCAGCCTCCTGATGGCCTCGGTGGTGCCGTGACGGGCGTACATCTCCAGGTATTTGCCCACCAGTATCAGCAGTATGATCATCGCCGATGATTCGAAGTAGACGTGGACGTCGCCGAAGTACCACGGCAGGAGGGTTACGGCGCTGCTGTACACGTAGGCGGAGCTGGTCCCCAAGGCGATGAGGGTGTCCATGTTGGCTCGGCGCGCCCGCAGGGCCGCCAGAGTTCCCACGTAGAACTGGCGGCCGCAGTATAGCTGCACCGGCGTGGTGAGCGCGAAGAGCAGAAGGTTCCGCATCCAGCCATCCAGGCCGAGAGTGATGTCGGTCATGACGAAGAGCATGCTCAGCACGAACACCGGGATGCCGAGGGCGGCGGCGATGGCTATCAGCCTCCTCTGCCCTCTCATCTCCCGGGCGTGGTGGTCCTCCGCCTCGGCCTCGGATACAACCAGGCCGGCAGCGCGCACCACGGACTCTATGCGCTCGCGGTCGAGGAGTCCGCCGTCGAACTCGGCGACGAGGGTGCCGGTGGCGAGGTTGGCGGAGGCGGAGCGCACGCCCTCCTTGGAGAGCAGGCTGGACTCCAACCCCTGGACGCAGGAGGCGCAGTCCATCCCCTCCACGGTGAGGCGTACCCGCGTCCAAGCGGTGTCGAAGCCCGCCGCCCTTATCGCCTCCTCCATCTCCTCCACCGGGACCGTCCCGCCGTGGCGGACGGTGACGGTGTCGTTGCCCAGGTTGACCGAGGCCTCTTGCACGCCTTGCAGCGCCGTCAGCGCCTCCTCCACCGCCCCGGCGCAGACCACGCACTTCATCCCGGATACGGGTATCCTCACCGTGTCCATCCCAGTCCTCCCGTCATGAGCGACCGACCAACAATATATTAATACTAAAGAATGATGCAAGCGCTCCCGCTCGGCGTTGCCGGAATCACTTCTGCTCCTGATTTCGTTGGCACGGCGGATGAATTAGGTAATTATTATATACACTTCTACTGTTCTCAACAAAAATAATACGAAATCTGACAGTATGCGGAGCGAGAATCAATATGATCGACCGTTTGGACGCCAAGATCATCGAGACATTGAGGAAGGATTCGAGGAAGCCCTTCGTGGAGATAGCCCAGAACCTGAAGGTATCGGAGGGCACCATACGCAGCCGCGTACGCAGGATGGTCGACGAAGGTGTGATCAAAGGATTCACCATCAAGACCAGCAGCAAGAACGTCAAGGCGCTGCTGGAGATCCGCATCGATGTCAACACCGACTGCGACATGATAGCCGAGGACCTGATAAACTACGATGGCGTGAACGAGGTCTTCGAGGTTACCGGCGACCAGGACATCGTGGCGATAGTGGACGTAGAGTCCTCGCCGCAGCTTAACGAGATAATCGAGAGGGTGCGTCATTACGACAGCGTGCTCTCGACGCGCACTAGATTGATACTGAAAGAGCATTTCGGAGATGAGTGACATGTTCAAGGGAACGGCCACGGCAATGATAACACCCTTTGAGAGGAACGGAGACATAGACGAGCAGGGCCTCAGGGACCTGGTTGACTTCCAGGAGTCGATGGGCATCGACGCGATAGTGGCCTGCGGCTCCACCGGCGAGTCTGCCACCCTCAACCACGAAGAACACCTGAGGGTGATCGACATCGTCATCGACCAGGCCAAGAGGGCCAAGGTGATAGCGGGCACGGGGAGCAACTCCACCCATGAGGCCATCGACCTCACCGTGAGGTCCGCCGACATGGGCGCGGACTACAGCCTCTCCGTCTCGCCGTACTACAACAAGCCCACCCAAGAGGGCATATACCAGCATTTCAAGGCCATAAGCGAGGCCAGCGACCTCCCCATCATACTGTACAACGTGCCCGGCAGGACGGGCAGCAACATGGAGGCCAACACCACCCTGCGCCTGGCCGAGCTGCCCAACATCGTGGCCATGAAGGAGGCCTCCGGCAACATGGGCCAGGTCATGTCCATACTGTCGGAGCGCCCTGAGGGATTCAGCGTGCTCTCCGGCGAGGACCCTTTGACCTTCGCCATGATGGCGCTGGGAGGGGACGGGGTCATCTCGGTGGCCTCCAACTGCGCCCCCAAGGAACTGAAGCTGATGGTGGACACCGCGCTCAAGGGCGACTACGTTGCCGCCCGGGAGATTCACTTCCGGCTGCTGCCGCTCTTCGGCGCCCTGTTCCTCGAGCCCAACCCCATGCCGGTGAAGGCGGCGATGCGCATGATAGGCCAGCCGGCCGGCGCCCTGCGCATGCCCCTGTCGGACATGAGCAAGGAGAACGAGAAGCTGCTGAAGGAGACCATGTCCTCCGTAGGCATACTCTGAGAGTGGTCAATATGATTAGAGTGGTGGTAGGAGGGGCCACCGGCAAGCTCGGCAGCCTGGTATGCGAGCATGTCGTCGCCGATGCGGAGCTGGAGTTGGCGGGGGCGATGGTCTCCGCCTCCGGAGGCAACGTGGGCAAGGAGCTGCACCCCGGGGTCTTGGCGTTCGCGCCCGATGAGCTGGAGCGGAGGCTGGAGGACGCGGACGTCTACGTTGACCTGACGTCGCCGACGGCGGCCGCCGATAACGTCACCAAGGTGCCGGCTACGGGCACGGCGATGGTGATCGGCACCACCGCCATAGCCGATGAGGTGATCCAGAGGCTCTCCGATGAGGCGGAGGCCTCCGGAAGCCCGGTGCTGCTGTCGGCCAACTTCGCCCTGGGGGTGAACGTGTTCTGGAAGGCCTGCGAGATGCTGGCCGCGGCGCTGCCCGATTACGATTTCGAGATGGTGGAGATGCACCACAACCAGAAGAAGGACGCCCCCTCCGGCACCGCCGTGAAGGCCATCGAGGCGGTGCAACGCGGTGCCGACGTGAGCGGCACGGTGCACGGCCGCGAGGGCATCAGCGGCCCCCGCGGCAAGGAGATCGGTGTCCACGCGTTGCGGGCGGGGGACATCGTCGGCGAGCACACCCTGCTCATCGCCGGCAACATGGAGCGCCTGGAGATAACCCACCGGGCCATCTCCCGCGAGGCCTTCGCCCGCGGCTGCATAGCTTCCGTGAAGTGGATAGCCGGCAGGAAGGAGGGCCGCATCCACCAGATGAACGAGGTGCTCGGTCTATGATCACGGTGATGAAGTTCGGCGGGACCTCCGTCGGCTCGGCCGAGGGATTCCGCCGCGCCGCGGAGATCGTCAGCGACGCCGAGGGCTCCAAGGTGGTGGTGGTCTCGGCGATGTCCGGGGTCACCAATTACCTGATCAGCTTCCTCGACAGCGGCGAGAGCAACGCCGACGAGGTGATCGCCAGCCTGCGGCAGAAGCACGTCGACGCCGCCAAGGAGGTGCTGTCCCCGGCGCTGCTCGAGGAGTACCTCGAAGTGCTCGACGTCCGCCTCCAGGGCCTGAAGGAGCTGCTGGAGGACACCGGGGTCCGCAGCGACCCCTACTTCAACGACAACATATCGTCGCAGGGGGAGAGGCTGTCGTCGGTCACCATGTCATACGTGCTGCGGGACGCCGGCCTGGACTCGGTGCCGCTCTGCTCGGAGGAGGCGGGCATCCACGCGGTGGGCTGCCCAGGGGCGGGCTTCGCCGACCTCGACCTCACCAGCCGCGACCTCTCCTATACGCTGCGTCCGCTGCTGGAGAACAACAAGGTGCCGGTGATAACCGGCTTCTACGGCAAGAACGGCAACGGTAAGCCCATGACCTTCGGCCGCGGCGGCTCCGACTACTCGGCGGCGGTCATCGCCCACGCCATCGACGCCGACTTCCTGGAGATATGGACGGACGTGGACGGCTTCATGACCGCCGACCCCCGCATAGTGGACGGCGCCAAGACCATCGACGAGATGAACTTCTCCGAGGCCGCCGAGCTGGCATACTTCGGCGCCAAGGTGCTGCACCCCCGCACCATCGAACCGGTGCGGCGCAAGCACATACCGGTGCGGGTGAAGAACTCCTTCAACCCCGCGGGCGAGGGAACCATCATCCACCACCTGCGCGCCCCGCAGGACGAGCTCTTGCGCAGCGTGGCGGTGAAGACCGACCTCTCCATAATCACGGTGAACTCATCGGAGATCGCCTACCGGCCACGGATGGTCGCCAGCATCATCGACCGCATCGGCGACGCCAACGTCATAGTGTACGCGATATCCACTTCGCTATCAACCATAGCGTTCCTTATACACAACAACGACGTCAAGGACGTGCTGCGGAACCTCAACCGCCTCGAGGGCGACGAGATAGAGAGGATAGATGTGAAGAGCAACATGTGCCTGATATGCGCCGTGGGCGACAACCTCCTGGACCGCTGCGGCGCATCGGCAGAGATATTCAGCAAGGTGAGGGATGCCAACGCCAACGTCGAGCTCATATCGGAGGGCGCCTCCACAGTGTCGCTCAACTTCGTGGTCTCGATGGACCGCGCCACCGCGGTGGTCAGGGCTCTCCACGAGGGATTCATCGGTGATCTGCAATGAGGGACTTCGAATCGGAAAACGGCGAGATGACGATCGGCGGCATGACCGCCAGTGATATAGCGGACAGGTTCGGCACCCCGGTCTACGTGACCGACGAGCAGCGGCTGCGCGACAACTACCGGCGCATACACCGCGCCTTCAACGACCACATGCCCACCGATGTCCACTACGCCTGCAAGGCCAACAGCAACATCGCCCTGCTCCGCATATTGGAGCAGGAGGGCGCCTGCATCGACGCGGTGTCGCTGGGAGAGGTGCTCACCTGCTTCAAGGCGGGCTTCTCCCCGGAGCGCATACTGTACACCGGCGTCAACGTCAGCGACGAAGAGCTCGAGGGATTGGTGGACGCCGGAGTGCCCATGAACATCGACTCCTTCTCTGAGCTACGCCGCCTGGCGGCGATCTCGGTGGACGTGCCCCTCTCCTTCCGGGTGACCCCGGGAGTGGGATCGGGGCACCACCAGAAGGTCATAACCGGGGCCAAGGGCTCCAAGTTCGGCATACCCATCGAGGAGATAGTGGACGCCTTCCGCGAGGCCTTGGACCTGGGATTCAGGCCGCGGGGCCTGCACGCCCACATCGGCTCCGGCGGTCAGTCGGTGGAGCCCTTCATCGACCTGGTGGGCATACTGCTGCAGGTGGTCGAGGACCTGGAGGACGAGCTGGGCCTGGAGCTGGATTTCCTGGACATGGGCGGCGGCATCGGCATACCCTACCGCCCCAACGAGCCGGAGATGGACGTGGAGGAGCTGGCGGCCCAGCTTACGTCCATGGTCCTGGGCGACAGCAAGATCAAGAGGCTGGCGGTTGAGCCGGGGAGGTACGTGGTCTGCGACAGCACCGTGCTGCTCACCCGCTGCGTTGACGTGAAGCGGACGGAGCAGAAGAGCTTCATCGGCGTGGACGCCGGCTTCAACACCCTGCTGCGGCCGTCCTTCTACGACGCTTACCATCACGTGGCGATCGCCAACAAGTTCAACAAGGCCTGCGAGGCGCGCTATGACGTGGTGGGCCCCATCTGCGAGTCGGGCGACTTCCTCGCCCGCGACCGCGTTCTCCCCGAGCCGGAGGAGGGCGACCTGGTGGCGGTCTACGACACCGGCGCCTATGGCTACGTGATGAGCAGCCAGTACAACAGCCGCCCCCGTTGCCGCGAGGTGCTGGTCAACGACGGCGGTGCGGACATCATACGCGAGCAGGAGGACCTGGAGGACATCTGGCGCCACCAGGCGGTACCGGAGAGGCTGATGCGATGAGGTTCTGGAAATACCAGGGCATCGGCAACGATTTCATCCTGGTGGAGGATTTCGACGAGCTCCTGCCCAAGGACGAGGGCTTCGTCCGCCTCGCCTGCGACCGCGCCTTCGGCATCGGCGCCGACGGCATACTCTACGTGTCGTCATCGCCGCGGGCGGACGCCCGCATGCGGGTGATGAACGCTGACGGCTCCGAGGCGGAGATGTGCGGCAACGGCATACGCTGCGTGGCCAAGCATCTTTACGACGGCGGCAGGGTGCGCAAGGAGCGCATGTCCATCGACACCCTCGCCGGGGTTCTGGAGATCGGCGTCGTCGTCGCCGGCGGCAAGGCGGAGATGCTGGAGGTGGACATGGGCGCCCCGGTCCTCGACGGCAGGAGCGTGCCCATCGACCATGACGGCGAGTTCGTCAACGGCAGCATCGATGTGGACGGCCGCATCATCACCGCCACCGCGGTGTCGATGGGCAACCCCCATATGGTGACGTTCGACGAGTTCAGCGACGAGGAGATGGAGGAGCTGGGGCCCAAGCTGGAGCGCCATCCGTTCTACCCTCGCCGCAGCAATGTGGAGTTCGTCTCCGCGGACGGACGCGCACTCGATGTGAAGGTTTACGAGCGCGGGTCCGCGTGGACCCTGGCCTGCGGCACGGGCGCCTGCGCCGCCACCGTGGCGGCGGCCCTGAACCGCCTGGTCCCCTTCGGCGCGCCGGTAGAGGTCCGGCTGCCCGGAGGAAAGTTGGAGATAACGGCCAGTGAGGAGCTGGACAACGTGAAGATGTCCGGCCCCGCCGAGCTGGTCTTCACCGGAGAGTACATGGAGGAATGATTGAAATGGAGATAGTTTTCGCTGACAGACTGCAGAAGCTGCCCCCCTACTTGTTCGCCAAGCTGGAGGAGCTAACAGCAAACAAACGCGCCGAGGGAGCAGACATAATCGACTTCGGCATCGGGGACCCCGACCTTCCCACGCCCGAGCCCATCATCCGGGCCATGCAGGAGGCCGCCGTGCCCCAGGAGAACCACACCTATTCGTCCAGCGCCGGCGAGGGATACCTGCGCCAGGCGGTGGCCGACTTCTACAAGAAGAGGTTCTCGGTGGACGTGGACCCGAACAAGGAGGTCTGCGTGACCATCGGCTCCAAGGAGGCCATCGCCAACATCTGCAAGGCGTTCGTGAACGCCGGGGAGAAGGTGATCTCGCCCGACCCCGCCTATCCGGTGTACGCGAACGGCGCCGCCCTGCTCTCCGACGCCGAGGCGGTGAAGGTGCCGCTGCGGGCGGAGGACGGTTTCCTACTGGACGTGGACAAATGCCCCGCGGACGCCAAGATGCTCTACGCCAACTACCCCAACAACCCCACCGGCGCCACCTGCGACGTCGGCTACCTGAAAGGGGTCATGGAATGGTGCTCCGACAACGGTACCATCTTCTGCTACGACAACGCCTACTCGGAGATGTGCTTCGACGACTACTTGGCGCCGTCGGCGCTGGAGGCAGGGAGGGACGTGATCGAGTTCGGCTCCCTGTCGAAGACGTTCAACATGACCGGCTACCGCGTGGGCTACGCGGTGGGGGACGAGAACCTGGTGGCGGGCCTGAAGAAGGTGAAGTCGCAGATCGACTCCGGGGCGCCCAAGTTCATCCAGAAGGCGGCGGCGGACGCTCTCGGCCTCTACCGGGGCAAGGAGCTGCCCCCGGAGATCAAGGGCAACATGGCCGTCTATGAGGAGAGGCGCACCGTGCTGGTGAACGGCCTCCGCGAGCTGGGCTACGACGTGCCCATGCCCAAGGCCACCTTCTACGTGTGGTTCGATTGCGGCATGGAATCGATGAAGTTCACCGAGAAGATGCTGGAGCACGGCATCGTCGTCACCCCGGGAGTGGGCTTCGGCGAGTCCGGCGAAGGCTTCGTGCGGATCGCCCTCACCCAGCCGCGGGAGCGCATCGAGGAGGCACTGGAGCGCATGAGGTCCTAGGACCCAAACCCCTTTCTTTCGTTTAAAATGGGGCCTCGCCCCAATATTTTCTTCTCCATCGATAAAGCTGTCGCTGAGCGATACGCTTCAACGCTCCGCCGCCCCATCAGTCCA
>SL_8KL_010_SEDDRAFT_10002717_pt1 | contig 14818 bp, 17 predicted proteins | sample SodLakKL_010_SED_4_FD_11160 | JGI IMG/M metagenome (IMG submission 11160) | reverse complement strand
GGTACTGGCGGGATATGGTCGCGGTGAGGAGCATGGCGGCCACCGCGAACACCAGTCCAAGCTGGAAAGCGGCCTGGAATCCGTCGAGCATGACCGCCGGGTCCAGCGACGGACCCACCACGAACTGGTACACCGCGGGCATGGTGGCGGCGCCGAGGACGTTGCCGGTGTGCCTCATTGTCTGGTGGGTGCCGGAGGTGGTGCCGAGGTTCTCCACCGGCACGGAGCTGAAGACCCGGCGGTTGTTGGGGGCGTTGAACCCTCCGTAGCTGACTCCCATGAGTATGAGCCCCGCCAGGGCGATCAGCAGCATGTCGAGCCTTCCCAAGCTGAGGAAGAGCAGCATTGCGGCCACCATCGCCGCCGCCGCGCCCAGGGTGAGGCCGTAGGACCCGCGGTAATCGGAGGCCCTCCCGCTGGCCGGACCCAGGAAGGTAATGAGAACCGCCGGGATGAGGAACATCATTCCCATGGCGGCGGTGTCGAGGCCGCGGACGTCCTGAAGGTAGAAGGGCAGTATGACCATCGATCCGGAGTAGCACATGTAGAGGAGGGACATGGAGAACAGGGAGCGCATCACCCGGGTATTGAATATCACATTGGGCTCGAGCAGCGGCGACTTCGCCGACTTCTGCCTCCGCACCACCACTGCCGCGGCGGCCGCGGCGGCCAGGGCGGACAATGCTACTCCCGCGGTCAGGCCGTCTATCACCCCCCGGTTGATGGCCAGCACCGAGAACAATATCACGGCGAAGAACGCCGCCGTCTGCGGGATGTCGGCAGTAGAGCCGCCGCCGCCGCTGTGGGGTATGTGCCTGGCGGCCAGGAACAGGCCGGGCACGGCGATGGCGAAGAGCAGGAAGAACAACGAGCTCCAGGGAAGGTAGCTCAGCATGACGCCTGACACGATGGGGCCGGTCATGAATCCCATCGACCCGAAGACCGCTGACCATCCCAGGCCGCGTCCTCTCATTCCCGCCGGAAGGTTCACGGACATGATGGCGAAGTTGACCGACAGCATCATGGCCGCGCCCACGGCGGAGAAGGAACGCAACACCACCACTGCCAGGAAGGAGTCGAGCATGTAGCCCAGGCCCACGGCGAGGTTGGCGGCGGCGAAGAGCCCCATGCCCGTGATGAACAGGCGGCGGTGCCCGATCACATCGCCCGCCCGGCCGAAGGGAAGCAGCAGGCTGCAGAGCACGATGCCATGGACGATGACCACCCAGGCGGCGGTGCCTAGGTCCATTTGGAAATGAGCGGCCATAGTGGGCAGAGCGATGTTCACCATGTTGATGTCGAAGGCTATCAGGAAATTGCTCATGGCGGCGGCGCTCACCAGCAACAGATGCCTTCTTCCAGCTTCGCTCATGATTGGCCTATGGTGTGTGTGCGTGATTACAGTTGCTATGGCCGCGCATCAGACGCCGCCCATCCGGTCCCCGATGACCGCCATCCAATTCATCTCCTCCACCAGATGCACCTCGGTCTCAAAGCCTTCGATGGCGATGAGGTCGGCGATCCCCTCCGGGTCCACCAGCGTGAATCCGTGGAGCCGGCTGTTCTCTTTGTTGCGGTCGTCGAAATCAGGATGGGGATAGGCCTCGCTGACGATCATCAGCGTCCCTCCGGGGGCGGTGACGCGGCCTAGCTCGGCGATTCCGGCGGCCAGGTCCTCCCAGAAGAAATAGCTCTCGACGGAGATGACCAGGTCGAAGCTGCCGCTGCGATAGGGAAGGGAGCCGGCCGGCGCTTGGACGAGCTCCATCCTTCCGCTGTTCACCAGCTCGCGGTTGCGTTCGAAGCAGAACTCCAGAGCAGAGGCGGACACATCGGCGCCATACAGGGACGCCTTAGGCCAGCGTTGGGCGGCCAAGCTCAGGGCCAAACCCCCTCCGCAGCCCACGTCGAGCACGCCCCCCGGCTCGACGCCCTCCAATCTGGAGAGCGCCCATTCGGTGAGCGGAAGATGATGCTCGTTCATGCTCTCCATGATTTTCCTCCCCTCCTCTCCGCGGGGGTGCGAGTACTGCGAGCCGCTACCTTGGTCCATAGAGCCACCAGCGACTAGCCCGTAGATTAATCTTTCATATCCGTCCTGGACGGCGGTGAATAGAATTATATCCGTTCATTAATATGTGAACAGGATGGACGAGGTCGACATCAGGATGGCGATAGAGCTGACCCTGGAGCCCCGTGCCACATTCAGGGACCTCTCCAGGGTCATGGGCCTGTCGGTGACCGCGGTGCACAAACGGTTCAGGTCCCTGGTGGTCCGGGGCATATTCAGGAGATTCACCGCCTCGCCCTCGCCATGGGCCTACGCCTGCCCGGTATGCATGATAAGCGGTCGCTTCGACCCCCATGAGGAGGAAGAGGTCCTATCGTCCATCGTGTCCGACGACCGGGTGCATTCGGTGCACATCGGATCCGGCGAGTTCATCTATGTGGCGGCGATCGCTCGGCCGGGGGAGTCCATCGAGGACGTGAAGAGGGAAATTATCGCCGCGGGGGGGATCGAGGAACCGTTCACCGACTCCATGCACCCTCCTCGACCCTCTGCAGAGCTGCAACCGGAGGACCACCTCATCATATCCGCGCTTCGGGACGACTGCCGTCGGCCCCTGCAGGAGGTCGCTGAGCTCACCGGGATGAGCACCAAGACCCTGAAGAGGAGGCTGGACCGTATGCGGGACGAGGAGCTGATATGGATGAGGCTGGAATGGTCGCCGCTCATCAGCGGCGACTACCTGGCGATAATGAACGTCACCCTGGCCGATGGAAGTCCGAATCTGGACGCGGTCAATGAGATCCGCCGTCGATACATGCCGCCGGTGGTTGGCCTGAGCGCCTTGGTAGAGCATCCCCGACAGCTCCTGCTCGGAGTATGGGCCCGGAACCTGGTGGAGCTGCATGAGACGCGCCGCGAGCTGCAGGGCTGCGGTCTGTTCGGATCTTTGCGCTACCACATACTCACCGACATGCTTGATTGCCGATGCTGGATAGACACGGTATCGGGTCCGTCCTGAGCGCGTCACGCACGGTCCCTATGACTTTCGAAAGAAACCACCGTTCATAAAAGGCCAGAACCGACGGGGAGCGGCCGTGAGCGACCGATGCCAATGGGCGGTCGGCGGAATCGGAACAATGCATGCGAATGCACGCACAGGCCGGTCACCAATCGTCTTTCGGTCGCTAGCGTGACAGCATGGGCATTGTGGCAAGGCATCGCTTGTTATAATAATGGATTAAAGAATGAATAAAGTGTTTATTTTCGATCACGCTTATTCAGCGCGCCAAATCTTCAGAACCTGTCGCGTCGCGGGGGTGCGTGCTTCTTGTAGCAATCCCTGCAATAGACTGGCCTGCCCTGGGTAGGCTTAAAGGGGACTTCGCATTCCTGATTGCAATCAGAGCATGTCGCCTTGTGGAATTCCCTGGGTGGTCTATCCCTGTCAAAAGACATCCTTTCTCAACTCCTTTTCCTATAAGACCGTACACCGTACTCCCTATGCCTAACTTAACTAGCGTCTTGTTCTTAGGGATATGACCAGGCTTAGCGTACCGTTCCACGGTCCAAAAGTGTAGACATCGTTCTAGTATAAAAAATATTAGTAGCGACCGTTGCAACACGTGACCAACCCTTAAATAAGAATCACCAGGAAACACCATGCCACGGGCGGGAAGGACATGAAAAAGGGTTTGGCCGCTCCGCCGATCAGAACCGTTCCTTCCGCGGCGGGGCGTGTATCTTGTAGCATTCCCGGCAATACACCGGCCTGTCCTGCACCGGTTTGAAAGGGACCTCGCATTCCTCTCCGCAGTCCGAGCAGGTCGCCTTGTGGAATTCACGTGGCGGTCTGTCCCTGTCCTGTCTCAATTCTTCACTCTCCTTATACGCCGAGGCCTGCGGCCAATGGGCGCGTCAGGCACGGTCTGGAATACGAATCCGTTTTCCAGGTATAATAAAATTGAGTTGATGCAGACCGCGGGGCCGGCTCCGGACCTAGCGCAAAGTTTTCTATTTGGACTCCCATAATAGCCTTATGGTCGACTGCATGATGAACGCCTACCACGCCTTCCGCCGCGATGTCAGGCATTGCGGACTCTCTGATGAACTGATATGCACCAACGGCGATTGCAGGATATGCAACATACCGCTCTGGTTCCTTCCTTGGAAGGAGGACACTGAGAAAGTGAAAGAGGAGTTCCACCGGCTATTGACCTGCTATGAGGAGCCGGAATGAAGGTGGCGAAATCATTATAACATCCCATCTCCAAATCTAAGACGGAGGTGAAACGAATGCCAGTGTATGTAGTGCTTTCCAGGCTGACCAGCGATGGCAGGAAGACCCTCAAGTCCAACCCGGAGCGCTTGAAGGAGGTCAACAAGGAGATCGAGGCCATGGGCGCCAAGGTGGTGCACCAGTACGCCCTGTTGGGGAGATATGATTTCCTCAACATCCTTGAGGTGCCGGACGAGAAGGTCATAGCCAAGGTGCTGGTCGAGATGGGGTCCCGCGGGACCCTGCAGACGGCCACGATGCAGGCGATGCCCATCGAAGAGTTCCTTCATTCCATGGACTGAAGGCGAAACGACAAATCGCCCGGGCATTCCTCGGGCGAAGGTTCTTTTTTAGGTGATGCTGTGAGCGAGGAAAGAAAAAGGAAGATTCTGGCCCTGATAGTGGGGGCGCTGTTCGTGATGGCGGTGGCCACTGGCTCGATATCGTATATCATCCAATTCCTGGTCGCCAACCCCTGAGGCCTGCGGCCGAGGATAATTGTATATCCCCATAGGGTTGTTCGATGTCCATGCCCCCCATGCCCGTCAGAGACGCGGTGGCCGCCAGGAGGGCGAAGAGGGCGATCTCTACCGCTTTCATCAGCGATGAGGAGACCCATGCCATGGCGGAGGCGATGCGGCTGTCGCCCTCGTGCAACAACAAGCAGCCATGGCACGTCATAGCGGTGCGGGGCGCCGCGGCCCTGGAACGGCTCAAGGGCTGCCTGCCCCGCGGCAACGGGTGGGCCAAGGCATCGCCCCTCATATTGGCGGTGTGCTCCCGCGCCGAGGATGATTGCATGTTGTCCGATGGCCGCGACTATCATCTGTTCGACTGCGGCCTGGCGGTGGGGGAGATGATGCTGGCTGCCACCGAGATGGGCATCATAGCCCATCCCATCGCCGGTTACGACCCTCTCATGGCCAAGGAGGCGCTGTCGGTCCCCGAGGACTTCATCCTCATAACCTTGGTGGTCTGCGGGCGTCCAGGCAACGACAGCAGCATGCTATCGGAGAAGCAGCTTTTGGCGGAGGGGGAGAGGCCGGCGCGCAGGCCGAGTGGCGAGAACCTATTCGCCGACGCATGGGGGGCTCCGTTGTTTCCCGAAGTCCACTCAGAGCATCTCAGCGAGGACTGAGGCGAGGAAGGAATCGAGCTTCCCTCCCCATCCCTCTTCCAATGGGCCGGACATGGCAACGCATTCCAGCTCCAGCGAGCCTCGGTGCCTCATATGGCCTTTGGAGATTATGCCCTCCATCATCTCCGTGGTGCGGAAGCGCGGGCCTCCCTCGCCCTCGGGCAGCCTGGTGACCACCAGCGCGTAGTCACCGTCCCGTTGGACCGCGGACACCGCCTTCAGCAGCGAACGCATCTTGCGCGGCGGCCTCCCTATGTGGGTGGGGGAGCAGAACAGGTAGAGGTCGGCGCCCTTGACCTCCTCCGCGAGTATGTCATGCACATTGTGGCAATCGGCCTCGTGGCCGATGGCCCGTAGCGACTTGGCCATGTGCATGGAGGCCTCTCGGTTATGGCCGTAAGTAGTCTGGTATATGATGACGGCTTTGATGGCACTCACCGTTGCATGCATAGTTCAGCGGTTTTAATACCCTGTCCTCTCGGTGTGGGTAAAACTATTATTAATGCGCTGATGATTCAATGCGGCCGTAAGGAGCGTGCGACCTTTGACCCAGGGCGTTTTGGACCGATTGATGGATAGGTTGAGGCTGGAGAACGAGCCCGAAGAGAGGATAGACCCGCGGGCTTGGAAGGTATGGACCATAGCGGGGGCGATGAATTTCGTCATCCTGCTACCTTTGGCACTGGCGTTCGACCGTTTCATCGTGGGACTGGTCAACCTGCCCCCGCTGGCGGGCACGGCGGCGCTGGCCTTGGCGCTAGCCTACGGCCCCTGGGGGATGGCCATCGCCCCGTGGCTCCGCATGCGTTTCTGGCGCTACGAGGTCCGCGAGAAGGAGATGGAGATCCAGCACGGCATATTCATCATCAAGAGGCACTTGATCCCCATGGTGAGGGTGCAGCATGTGGACACCGAGCACGGGCCGCTGATGCGCTACTTCGGCCTCGCCACGCTCTTTGTGAACACCGCCGCCACCCGTTTCCCCATCCCCGCCCTGCCTCAGGGCAGGGCGGAGGAGCTGCGGGGAGAGATATCCGCCCTGGCCGGGGTCAGTGATGAAGATGTCTGAATACAGACGGCAGCACCCGATGATGATGGTCTTCGAGGCCAGCCGCAGCGCCCCCGCCTTCATCGGCCTCGGATTCGTCACATCCATAAGCGCTCTCAGCGCCTCCCTGGCGCAGTTCGCTCTACAGTTCATCTCCGTTTTCCTGGTGCTGATGCTGATCTCCTCGGTGTTCAACAGCCTGAACTGGGCGTTCTTCTGGTACCGCCACGAGCCCGGGTACGTGCACATCCACCGCGGGGTGTTGTTCAAGAGCGAGCGCTCCATCAAGCGCGAAAGGGTCCAGTCCGTGAACGTCTACACCAACATCCTGCAGCGGGCCATCGGCCTGGCCACGCTGCAGATCAAGACCGCCGGCACCGGCACCGAGGCGGAGGTCAACCTCCGCGCCCTCACCCTCGACGAGGTGGAGGAGATAAAGGCCAACCTGAAGAAGGAGCAACATCCTGGCATCGAAGCGGCGGAGGAGTCCGAGCAGGCGGTGCACCGCCTGGACGGCAAGGACCTATGGCTGGCGGCGATCACCTCCGGCCGTTTCCTGGTGCTGTTCTCGGTGGCGGCCCTACTCTTCTCCCAACTCTTCCCCTACGTGCCCGACCGGATGTACGAATACGCCTTGGAGCTCCTTATCGATGTGCCGGTGACCGCCATCGCCATCGCCGTCGTTCTCCTCTTCCTGCTTTCATGGGCGCTGTCGATAATCTCGTTCGTGGTGCAGTACGCCCGCTTCACCATCAGGCGCTACGAGGACCGCCTGGAGATAACATGGGGCATATTGAAGCAGAACCATGTCACCGTGGGGCTCAACCGCCTGCAGGCGCTGGTGGTCAAGGAGGGGGTGCTCAGACAGCCCTTGGGCCTCAGCACCCTTTTCATCGAGGTCGCCGGCGGCGGCGCCGAGGGCCAGGAGCAGATATCCATGCTCCACCCGCTGGTGCGGGTGAAGGGGCTCCCTGATTTCCTGGGCGCGATCCTTCCGGAGTACCGCGTTCCGTCGTCCCCGGTGGAGCTACCGCCGCGCTCTCTGCGGCGCTACATGCTGCGTGCCATGGCGCCCACCGCCCTCTTCGCCGCGGGGGCATGGGCGGTGTTGGCCGATCTCGACATCGGAATCGGATGGGCGGCGTTCGCCCTGCTGCTACCGGCCGCCGTGCTCGCTGTCTCCCGCCACGGCAACGGAAAGACCTCCATCAACGGTAACCAGCTGACACTCCGTTTCCGCGACCTCAATCGCTACACGGTATTGATCAACAAGCCCCATCTGCAGTCGCTCAGCATCCTCGCCAACCCCTTCCAGCGCTACAACGACCTGCGCACGGTGGAGGCGGCGGTGCTCTCTTCCCCCGGCGGCAAGTCGTTCCGGGTCAAGGACGTCGACGCTGAGGAGACAGGGAGGCTCTGGGAATGGTACTCCTCCCGGAAGGCATGACGGTCCGAAAGCGGTTGCCACGCTGAAGGCGGGACTTCCCCGCCGGGCGGGTCACCGGACGGGGGCACATCCGTAACGTTAATGAGCTCTGATGATGATGACAATCAGAGGTGGAGCGTAATGGCGGATGTGATATTGGCTGCGGCGATGGTGCTTGTGGTGGCAATGGTGTTGCTGATTAGAAGAGAGAACGATTGGAATCTGGGACGCTGAGCGGGCGCTCGCCTTTTTTTGCACTGCCGCCGAACGGCATGTCGGCGTCGCCCCGCCCGCACATGCCCGTCCCGGCGCCAGCAGGTGGCCGGAATCCCCCTGCCGCATGACGCCATCCATCGCGGGGCAGGCCCGCCATCGCCGCTCAGCGGCCCCGAGCGATGGAAGGCTTTTATCCCGTCAGGCGTTGCATACTAGGGATGAATGCAGAGTCTGCCGAGAGGGCCATCGAGGAAAGGTTCAAAAGGACCGTCGCCGCCGATGACAAGATACACATAGCCCACATGATGGTCCATTCCGACAAGCTCTGAATGCACGTCGAGACCGCCGCCTCCGACGAGGGGATATACTCCCACCCGGAGCAGCACTATTTCACCGTCAGCATCGGCAAGATGTTCACATCGGTGATCCTCGCCAACCTTGAGGAGCAAGGAGCGTTCTCCTACGGGGACCGCATCGCCGAGCACCTCGACGCCGACATAATGCGTGGGCTGCACGTACACAAGGGCGTCGATCACAGCCAGGACATGACCGTAGGGCAGCTGCTGAACCACAGCTCCGGCCTGCACGACTACTTCGAGGAGGGCAGGTCGATAAAGAAGATGGAATTGGATGTCTTATTGGATGGCACTGACCGGTTCTGGACTCCGCGGGAGATAGTGGAATACTCCAAGGCCACGAGGGAGACGCAGTCCCCTCCTGGCGAAGGGTTCTACTACTCCAGCACCGGATACCACCTCTTAGGGCTCTTGATCGAGGAGATCATCTCGATTCCCTACCACCGGGCGTTGTCCTCGTACATATTCCGCACGCTGGGCAAGGAACGCTCCCATCTGATACAGTACTCCGAGCCGATGGAGGGGAGCGAGCACCCCGTAGCAGGCGTCTTTCTGGGTGATATCAACGCCATCGGCTATCGCAGCCTCAGCGAGGAGTACGCCGCCGGGGACGTCATCTCCACCTCCGAGGACCTGCTGCGCTTCACACGCTCCTTCGCCGAGCGGGGAATCGTCAGCGAGAGCGCCCTGGAGAAGATGCAGGATTGGAGGAAGTTATCCCCTGGCCTCGATTACGGCTACGGGCCGATGCGCTTCCGCAGGATTCCTCTGCTGATGCCTTTCGAGCTGTGGGGTCACGCCGGCGGGACCGGGGCCTTCATGTTCCACAACCCTGAGGACGACCTGCATGTGATAGGCACCGTCCAACAGCTAGGCCACCACGGCAAGGCATTGAGCATGGCGTTCCGCGCCCTGGCGACCGCGTCCAAGGTGAGGTGAGCGCTCTTCCCCTGCTGAGCCCGCGGCAGGCCATTGAACAAAATATATACCGGTCAGGAGATGACGCTCCCCGCAGGAGACGTTGAAAACATGAATATGGCCCGCGAGACCGCACGTCTGTTCGACAGGATGAGGGAGCGGAGGCCCCTTGTCCATCATATAACCAACTACGTGACAGTGAACGACTGCGCCAACATCGCCATATGCGCCGGCGCGGCGCCGGTCATGGCCGACGCGACGGAGGAGATGGACGACATGGTCGCCATCGCCGGCGCCCTGGTGCTGAACATCGGGACGTTGAACGAGCGCCTGGTGAGCTCCATGCTGCAGGCGGGCAAGAGGGCCAACGAGATGGACATCCCCGTAGTGCTCGACCCGGTCGGCGTCGGCTCCACCCCCTACCGGACCGAGACAGCGAAGATGCTGTTGGACAAGCTCGAGGTCAGCGTTCTCAAGGGCAACGCCGGCGAGGTGGCCACCCTGGCCGGTTCCGAGGCCAAGGTGGTCGGTGTTGATTCGAGAGAGGTGAGCGGGGACCTGCTCACCATCTGCGAGGAGTACGCCGTCCTCTCCGGTTGCAACGTGGCCATGACCGGCCCTCAGGACTTCGTCAGCGACGGGACGAGAAGCTACATGGTGGAGAACGGCGACGATATGATGGAGATGGTCTCCGGCACCGGCTGCATGGCGTCCACTCTGGTGGGCGCGATGGTGTCAGGGAAGGAGGACGCCCTGGCGGAGACCGCCGCCGCCCTGGCGGCATTCGGTCTCGCCGGCGAGCACGGCGCCCGGTCGGCTCAGGGGCCGATGTCCTTCAAGACGGCGCTGTTCGATGGGCTGCAGGCGTTGAAGGTCACCGAACTGGCTGCGGGAGCCAGGGTTACGAGGCTATGACGCGCTACGACCTCTACGTGATAACCGACCGCAAGGTATCCGGAGGTCGCAGCCATGTCCAGATCACGAAAGAGGCGGCCGGCGCGGGAGCGGACGTCATACAGCTGCGCGACAAGACGATGTCCGACGAGGAGCTGTTGGAGACCGCCCGGGAGCTCAAGGGCATGACCCGCTCCACCGGAACCATCCTGATAGTGAACGACAGCCTGGAAGCGGCTCTGCGCTCCGGGGCCGACGGCGTCCACCTGGGACAGACGGACTTGCCAGTGCGGGAGGCCAGGGAGCTTGCGCCCCTCGGTTTCATAATAGGGGTCTCAGTCGCTGACGCCGAAGAGGCCCTCGAGGCCGAGAGGATGGGGGCGGATTACGTGGGCCTCGGGCCTATATACACCACCGGCTCGAAGGACGACGCCGGCCCCGCATGCGGCCTTGAAGCCCTCAAGAAGGTGAAGACGGCTGTCGGCATCCCGGTGGTCGCCATCGGCGGGATCACCAAGGGAAACGCTGCGGAGACGCTGCGCAACGGCGCTGACGGCCTGGCGGTCATATCGGCGGTGCTGGCGCATCCGGACATAGGCGAGGCGGTGCGGGAGATGGCTGCGGTCATCGCCGCGGCGAAGGCTGGCCGGGCATGAACCGCCGAGGATCGGACATTCTCATTCAGGGTAGCGACACTGGGTCAGGCGTCCATGGCCTCAAATCCACACCTTGTTACGCAGAATGTATGTGGCGACAAAGAAGGCAATCACCAGCACCAATGCGGTCGAAGCTAGCGCCAGGTCTCCGGCCCCCAGCCATTGGTCGAAAGCAAGATAGCTGCCGAACAGAACGGCCAGAAGCGCGACCGCCACCGCCACCCGCAATACCAGCTGTCTCCTCATGTCCATTCTCACAACTCCCGTCCGACCGTCTCGGTATGTTGTTTTAAGGGTTTCGCCCCGGACCGAAAATAACCCTAGCGGACGGTTATGTTACTCGATGATCATGCCGTGTCATCTGGATTCCATGTGTTACGCATACACCTGGTGTCCCCGAGGATTCTGAACATACAGAAAAAACATTAGAGTGGAAGGGCCCTCATTGCATCTGAGAAGGAGGCCCCTGATTGGAACTTAGGGTGGAGAGGACCGGTGAATACAATCGTGTGCTCAAAGCGCTGTGGAAACTCAGGATGGAGTTCATCCGCATCCAGTACCGGGACCCGCACGACCCCCGCCTGGACACCTTACGGACGGAGATGACCTTCCTGAAACGGTCCTTGATACTGATGGACTATGAGAGGGACGGCATGGAGCCTCCCAAGGCATTCAGGAGGGGCATCGAAGACATCGACGAGTAGGGATGGGTGCGGCCAGCAAGCGGTAGAAGATACCTATGCCCCATCATCGCCCATCGGTCGCGCCGTTCGCCACCATGGCCAGCAGTCCAGTGTCGAATGCCCTGTCCTCTCCTCTCATCCTTGCTCGTGGGAGTTCAGGAATCCGTGCCGATGGTCATGTAGGAACGGCAGCGCATGCCTCCGGCACACATGGCGTGGAGCATTGACTCTATGGCCTCCGAGTTCGGCTCGGTCTCGGTCGCCACCCGACCGTAGAACCTACCCCTAGATTTCGCTTAGGTAGCGGAGGAAAGACCTCATCCTCCGCGGTGCCCCTTCACACCCATACTACGGAAAACATCCACCTGAAACTGTGGTTAGACATTATGCGCATCGAGATGTCAGGGCCGCTTCTCCGCTACTATTCGATGGAAGTGATGCTACGGTAAATGGGTGTACAACACTCGGTCATGAGTGGAGAATTGATGTCGATATCGTATCAAAGACCACGATGGTCAATCCAGTAATCAGAAAAATGAAAGAATAATTGTCGTTCATCCTTCATTACAAGACACGTGTGTATCGAATATCACTTTGGATGGGAGGGTAGTTTATTCCTGATTTATTGGTATAACGCATAATTATATATATGAAATACAAAGAAGGTGTATATATAAGTGATAGAATGAATCCGCAGAATAGTAATTTAGGACAGGAGATATCCGGTGGAATACGTGATATCATAGAAAATATCAGGTCTGGAATCGGGAATTCCGGCCAGGAAATATCAGAATCCATAACTGGTCTGTTAGGAGATATGATAGATCTCTTCCCATTCATATTCTCTTTATGATAGCATAAACGAATAGGATTTTTCCACCAAACCTTTTTCTTCACTTACTCAAGCAAAAAGCGAGTTTTCTGAAGGATTCTCGGTGTATCCCATATCTTTCGTTTACACCCTGAGTTCGACAGTTTGCAGTCCTAGTATTTGTTCTGGGTAGTGTTTATGGAACCAAGCTATAGGAAGAATGAAGGTGTCCTGAGCCTTGCTTGGATTTGTGTCAAAACAAACTAAACTCAGTACGAATCTGATAGAGATTAACGACAACAAGTCAATTCCGATAGGGACCATCGCCGCGGTGCGGCATTTCATGGAAAAATTAGAGCTCGATTCCCTGTTTACACAATTTAAGGGACGGGCCGGCGTTCTCTTCGCGCTCGCTGCCGCCTCGATCCGCTACTGATTGACGGAGAACTTTTCTATCGAGGGTTGTGGCCTTTGGCTTCAATCCAAGGAACTGCGACAGGAGTTGGGAATCCGGGGGAAAGTGAGTTTTCGCACCCTCAACCGTGCTGTGGAGATAGTCGGTGAGAACATGCCGGAGATCCTTCATGCCGTTCGAGAACGAATCTTCTCCATGTATGCGCTGGATCATACCGATGTGAACATTGACACCACGTCCGTCTCCGTCTATGGAAACAACGGCCCCTTGAGTGCCTATGGCTACTCAAGGGGCCGTAGACCGGATTTGGAACAAGTTAACTTCGGTGTAGCGGAGATCAGACATCCCATCAACATTCCGATTGATTTAGCGGTTGACCGTGGAAACGCCGCCGATCCGATGCAGTTCCTGAACATCATTGAGAACGTCGTCAGCCACATGCGACCGGGTTCGATGTTTGTCTTCGACGCCGGAGGTGATCCGAAGAAGAATCTTGACCGTATCGCTGAGCACGGGATGCGCTACGTCACGCGGAAGAAGATGAACATGTCCGTTGACAAGCGCATCTCCGAGAACAAATTGGGACGAAATCGACATCGTGGATGAGGTTCGGGGTCTTTGCTGCGTCAAGCACACTTTCACCTCTTCTGGACGGACCACGTACCTCTTCTCTCGCTCTTTGTACGAAATGAAGATGGCGTCCGTTGATGGGTGCGCACGCAAATGCGTGCGCGATGCCAAGGACGCCATATCGTATTCGAAGAACGGTAAACTCCGCATATCCAAGACCGTGGTGAAGAAGTTCAATCCTTTGCTGAAGGTCAACATAACCGTGCAACAGGCCTTCTTTGACGGCGAAGACGCCATGTTCGAAATACACGAAAGAGATGATAATGAACCATCGAGGGGGGTTTTCAAGCTCCAGTCGTTGATGAATTTGACGCCGTTCGAGGTCTACGGGATCTACCGTCGAAAAGACACCGTCGAGAAGCTCATCGAGTCTCTCAAGAACCACATCAACATAAAGCCTCTCAGGGTATAATCAGAGCACTCCGTCAAAGGCATTTTGTTACTGGGTTTCCTTGCTCAATTGATCGTCTCCATGATGCGTTTCGAGAACCTTAAGATACGCGAGAGATCGTCAAAATTCATCATCCGCTCGCTGGAAAAATGACAGTTACGCACATTTTTGATGCGACCGGACGCTCGACGCGCATATTCTCCAACTTCGAACCCCTAAACACCACGATTCTGCGGGAGATTATGATAAAACCGGGGGTGAACGGGGCCGTTTAGGCCCCGTACCGAGGGAAAAGGATGGTGAAATTGTATCACCACATTAGTGAAAGCTAAGTGTCGAGTTTTTTTCAGAACACTATATTCTCGACATCAAACTGTCGAGGTCAGGCTTTTAAATAGTTACAAACTATTTCAATTATTGTTGAAATACATGAACATGATAAATGGAGATATGACAGGAGGCTTCGTGCTCAGAACTGACAAGGACCGAGGAGGGAATGAGTGATGGAGAAAATATCGGTTGATTACACTGTCTGCACCGAATGCGGCAAGTGTGTAAAGATCTGTCCCAACAATGCGTTGGGTTTCGAGGATAAGAAACCGGTACTATTGAATGAGGCAGGCTGCACCGAATGCGGCATATGTGAGGACCAGTGTCCGGTGTCCGCGATCACCCTTAACACGAGGACCATCCCTGATGAGGAGATCGTCAAGAAGGCCGGTGGAGTCAGATTCACCGAGACCAGTGATCTTCTGAAGGATTTGCTGGGNATGGACAACGAACCCGTCGGATTGAAATTGGTGGGACCTGATGACGAGATTGAGGAGAATTTCAACACCTTCGGCTCGCCCACGCGACACTGTGTATCTATCCACATGGCCAGCCTGGGAGCGCCGCTGTACATATCCGCGTCCAATCATGCCTGCGCCGCCGGCAAGTCGTCGTTGGGA
>SL_8KL_010_SEDDRAFT_10002716_pt1 | contig 14821 bp, 12 predicted proteins | sample SodLakKL_010_SED_4_FD_11160 | JGI IMG/M metagenome (IMG submission 11160) | reverse complement strand
GCAGCAGCTACCCGGGTAAAAGCCAAAACAAGGCCTGCAGATAAGAGAAAGGTCTCCCCGACCATAAAGGGGTCTGCGCCCCGGCGAGCCGCGCCAACGGTGCAGGAGAATAAGGCGGCAACGTGTGGCCCCGTGCGTTAACGGGGCTTTTTTTAATCTTTAAAAGGAGGATCGATGAGAGCAATTTGGAGGGATTACAGGGACGGGAACGATTTCTACATCTGCCAACACTGCAGATGTACCGTCCAAAATATAGAAGTAAGTCATTACTGCCAGCATTGTGGGGTGCAGTTTAACCACATTGTTGACGAGGGTGTCGTGCGCGGTGCGAGGCATGGCCGTGCGAGGAACCTGGTTCCTCATTCCAAACCCACGGAGAATCAGTGGTTTTTAGAGATATACCAACTTGATGATATCCCCCATGATATAGTGCCTCGTATATTTTGCAGTGTAATGCGTAAGGTACATCGTTGCACTGCGAAAGAAGTAGTAAAGTACTTCAAATGGTACTTAGAATTCGAGCATCTGGATGAGGGGGGCTCAATTCAAAAGTGTAACCCTTTTGAGTACGAGGTCATCGATGAGGATGGTGACTGCTTCTGTATCTATTTTGAAGTAACAAGGCAGCCCCGGGCATAGGCCCAGGGTTGCCTTGCAAAAGGCCGCCGGGCCTTTTTTAGCTCAGTCCTCGTCGTCCTCATCAAGCATCCGCTGAAGCTCGTCATTCTCAATTTCCAAGTCATGCTCATAGCACCACACCTCGTAATGGCTATGCAGGCACCAGCCCGCTACGCCACCCAACACAAAACTGGCAATCAAGAATACAGTTTCCATTTTATGATCTCCATTGTGGGTTTATATACCCCGTTTTTAGCTGGTAGGGGGAGAGGGATTTGAACCCCCGCCACCTGGCACCCAAAGCCAGTGCGCTACCAGACTGCGCTATCCCCCTATACTCACCTTATCCGTCATTTTAAGATCACCGGTATGGTAAGCATTCCATGCTTCGGCTTCCGTCTGGAATTTTTTAGCTGGCCCCTTGCCGGCCGTCGGGGTCCCGAGGTTTTGTGTTGCTTGATATAACCCAACAATCGGTTCCTGCGTCGGCTGCATCAGTAAATCTCCAGGCTTTTTGTCGCTAAAAAGCTGCTTTGAGGGAAGCATATTAAATGTGTCCTCTACCGCTTCGTCAGATACGGGCACATGAATATTCGCGGCATCACCGTCATAATCCTGGTTTGTCGCCTTTTCCCATAAGGTATTAACATGGAGATTTTTCCCAGACCGCAGTTTGGGCTTTGCGCCTAAAATTGAGTGGCGCCATAGCGTAGGGGCACGGTTCACAACAACCGGGCGATTGTCCATTTCTTCCATCAGCATCGATTTTGCAAGCTCAGAGCGGTTCTCGGCCTGCTCCTTGGCATCGTACGATGAATGGCCCATCTGGGTCATTCTCCGGATCAGAAACGGCTTGTACATATCCCAGGCAGCATCTTCAGGTAGTCCAACCTCATCCAGATCCAGCGTATTGTCCGGTACGAGCGTGGCCCTGCCGGACGTGTTCAGTTTGCTGTAAATAACCTTGTCCTGGAAATAGCCTTCCTTGGGGACATCCCCGGCAATAAAAGAGGCGGCGCCTTTTACGCCTTTTCCTTTCAGCTGGGGGTTCTGCGGCGACATGAATCCTGACAATTCAGTCATTCGGTCATTGAGAGCTTTCCGGTTTACCTTTTTATCATCTTCAGATGCAATACCTGAATCCAGCAAATCCTTATAAGAATTGTTCTGCAAAATCAGATCACGATAAAGAAGGTTGGCATCATTTTCCATCAGATCACCCGATTTACTCACGGTGATCGGACGGAGGGATGGCGGCGTTACCGGGGCCTTTTTAAGCATATAGGCATCCCCCGGGGACAGCTTATTGTTTTTCAGAGCCTGGAGGTACTTGTATTTCTTAACTTGCTTATCCAGTTCCGTCCCTTTTACTTTGGGGTCCGCAAGGGTGGAATCCAGCCGGGACAGTTCGGAGTCCACATCGATCTGATTCAGCTTTTGTTTAATCGCATCCCCGCCTTCTTCCTCATACATGCGCTCCAGGTCTTTCCCGGTCATTCCAAGTAAATGACGGGTCGCGTCCTTGAACACCGGGCTAATTACCGGTTCCTGGAGATCAATGTGCCCCCACCGGGTGCCGCCCATTCCGCCGGTGATCACTTCATCAAACAACCCACCCGGCTCGGCAGACAGGTCCTTTGCACTGAGGCGTTTGGCATCACGGATCTCGCCTGAACTCATACGCTCAACATCATAGTCTGTGAGCGGACCGGCAACAAACTCATCACCCTGTTTATTTACATTGACTCCCGCCTGTTTCAGTGTGTTTACGAAACGATCAAATGTTCTCTTTTCAGTCGGTGGGTGCGCCACCTGTCCAAACTTGAATGAATTCCAGAAATCACTGTTCTTGGCACTTCTCAGCGCACTCGCATCGCGCATGAACCCGCGGGCATTATGGCCTATCAGCGCATTGACTTCCATGCCCCCCAATCCTTTGGGACCGGTTTTTCCGGCGCCGGTCGGTACATCATCCTGATCATAAGGGCCGTCGATGCCACGGGCTGCGAAGTTGCTGTCCGTAGTCTTAAACATCTTGTGCATGTACTGCTGGCCCACAAAGACATTCGGGATTTTTTTACCGGTTATGGGGTCTGTTACCGTCTCCTTATCCTTGATGCCATGCTTGTCCAGTTCCTTTTTGACGAAATCGACATAATCCGGATAAGAAAAGTTCTCGACATCATATTTCTTGCCTGTCTTCTTGGCAACTTTGCCGAGGGCGCTTTCGAGGGTTTGGGCCGGGTTTATGCGGCTTATGACCCCGACCGAGGAAAATATCGTATCCAGGGGGTTCCCGTCCGCATCCTGGGGCATCTCGTCATCAGGCAAAATCTTGGTAACAACACCTTTATTGCCATAAGAGCCGGCCATTTTGTCGCCTCGCTCCAGCGGCTTATGGGTCTTGAGCATTACCGAGATCAAGTTGCCACGTTGCATGCTCTCAAGGACTTCAGCAGGGGAATACTGGTCGTACACCTCGCTTACATCCTTATACGGCGTACGAAGGCTGCGGTGCAGCTGCCCAAGAACCTGATTCACCCGGCCAGAAGAGTTGTCTTCAAGGACCAGGGCGACCGGGTCCCCGTAATTCAACATTTCCCCTTTCTTGATAACCCCGTTATCATCGAGCTTGTTGAGCTGCTCACGAGAAAACTTGGTGGGGAACATTGAGGTAAATTTCGACTTGTCAGCGATGCGGGTCTTGTCAAGACGCGTGGTGATCCGGTCAGAGTGAACCGAAGTCATTTTCCGGGCTCCACTTTCCGACACGACAACCCCGTCTTCGTGGTTCAGCCCCTTATAGGGCATATACCCCACGTTCATCGTCTTACCAACAGCCAGATCCCCGTCCTTGGTGAAATTGCTGTCCCCGAGAGACTGGCCTTTTTTAACGTTATCCCCTTGTTTTACATGGAGAGTATTGTGAAGCATGGTTTTGCTGGCCAACGGCATATTATGCTCATACTCAACCTTGTGTGAGTTTCCGTCAGTATCTTTTATATACACGAACTCGTCTGTTACACGGGTAACCTTTCCATCAACGGGGGCTTTGGGTTCAAGGAAATCCCCGATACGGCGCAGGGTACTGTCTATGCCACCTTCCGTCATAGTGGAGCGTACCAAGCGGGTTTCCGGCTCCGCCAGGGGAAGCGCCTGCTGAACATGCTTATCCCCCATAACCAGTCGGTTGGCCTGGTTTGCGTTCACAAACGGGATCGTGCTTGTAGTCACGGTGTTCAAATCATGCGGACTCGGTATCTGAAAATCCAGTTCCTCACGCTTAACCTTTATCAGCTCTCCTTTATGAACCGCGCCGACCTCGTCCTCCGGTTTGAGCTTATCGCGGTTGTGAATCGGGTCCGGCATACCCACTTTTCGGTCATACAGGTCAATGGCCCGGTGCTGCTCTATCTTGTTATTGCCAAGGTTTCGCACTTCCTTGTAAAATTCGTTGTCATCGCCTTTCAAGGCGGACATGGTCACTCTGTTTTCAATACCAACCTTGCTGGACTCAGGCGTGGCAATCGGGTCTATGAGCCCCATATACGAATAATTGACGTCACGGGAAGCATCCGGTACGGCTGTTTCAGAAGAAATCGCGCCTTCTCCCAGCCGGGTAATGGTGGCCGCGGAGTCGATCATTTCCATAGGGTTGATTTGCGAGGGTAATCTCGACAGGGAACTGCCTGTGATGAAATTACGGATCGGCTTTGTAAAATAAGCAGGGGAAAAGATGCTTTTCAGCTGCTTTCGGTCTTCTTCCTCGTTTCCCGAAGGATTGAAGGATTTTAGCTTGGTGGCGATCTTGTTTACCGCTTCACGGTTTTTGTCCAGCACTTCCGCCATTATATCCTCAACCGAGTAAACCTGCTGAAACTCAAGATTGTCGCGTTCATCGGTCTTTTCCTGGTCATTGTAGACCCGGAGTATCTTCTTGGCGGCCTCCAGAACGGACTGATAATTCACCTTGGAAAACGACTGTCCCAGGGTAATTTTAGTCGTTTCCGGATCGAGTTGTGTATTGGAAAAATACTCGCGGATCTTCTGTTCCTTTTCCGCATTCGAGGCCTGGTCGCCCAAACCGGACCCCCGCTTCGCAAGCTTTGTATACAGCGTGCTGCGGGTACGATCCATCTGGTTCTGGGTGACGTTTTCATTGGTCGCAAACAGATCAGCTCCCAGCGCTTGTCGTATTTCGCCGTCAGGAGCGCCCAGGATCTTCAAAACCGCGTACATAGGAAGTGTTGATCCCAGCATGTGGATCTTGAACATCCCCGTCGACGGATCCATCACGAGCTTGAAGTTGGCACCGCGGGCCAGGTTAAAGGAGCTTTCCAGTTCTTCATTGCTGCGCTTGCGGGTATAGACCCCGGACTTTGTACGCATCTGGTTTGCGATCGAATATTCGTTACCGTCAACCATCATGGTGTAGCGGTTGGTATAATGCGGGACATTGACAAGCCGGTGGTCCTTCATCGAATGCACCACGCTTCCGTTGTCCTTGTTAATAATGTCAAAATCCACGTAGACCGCTTCCGAGGCGTTGCCCTTGGTCAACAAAAGGTTTTTTTGCTGCGCCTGTGAGAAGTCCCGGCGCTGTGTCCGGATATTTTTCAGCTCCACCCGGTATTTCCCGGCGTCAATCGGAAACTTTCTGCGTACCGCGGACTCGATGTTTCTCAGAATCTCAGCCCGTATTTTTTCAGGGCTGGTAATTATCTTTCGCGTGTTGGGCATCTCTAAAGCACCTCATCCTTCTTCTCGGCTTTTTCCATTAGCTCAAGGTATTTGACGACAACATTATACACCCCGTCCTTATCGAAAGTCCCTTGCTCCGACAAGACTACCACGTCGCCTTCTTCGTCAAGGCTGTCTTTACACATCATTGAACGGGTCATGATGTATTCAAGCAGAACCCGGTCATTTTCATCAGTCAGAGCCCCTACAAAATACCGGACCCTGATGTCATCCTTGCTGGGATCTTTCTTATAAGAGGACCCAAGAAAAGGTGCCTCCGAACCCTCATCCTTGACAATGTCTTCGTACGCTTCAGTTACAGTCGGCATTATACCCCCATTTCCTGCGGTGTTGATGTGCCAGTGTCATCACGATTTTGAGCCGATTCAATCATTTTAGACACCATGGCCCACATTACATAATCTTCATTTTGCAGCTGTGACAGGTGGGATCGGCGTTCTTCGTAAGGCACCGTAATCAGCTGCTGCGCAATACGCTGTGCATGCGCATACATACGCTGCTGGTCATACTGTGGCACAGTGCCCATCTGCTGGGCGGCCTCTTCTTCCTGAGTGCGGTTGGCGATATTCATTTCCTCTTCCTGAATCGCCTGCTCGACGTTCTTTTGCTGCCTGTGCGCCTCTACCTGCTCTTCCACAAGACGCTCACGTTCCTGGTCAGGATCCACATCCAGGGTCTCCAGCAAGGTACGCTGCGATGTACTGGTCCCGGTGGTTTGCATCAACATCTGTTTTTTGTTCATGTCGTCGGCCAGGGTAAACGGGGTAAGGTCAACATGGCAGTAAGACTTCCCGAATTTCGCGTTTATTTTATCGATTACCCAGTTTACGTAAGCCACAAGTTGTTCTTTAAACGGTGTCAGCTGATTTTCCAGTATCCGCAAAGCCACAGTGCTTTTTTCGATTGTACCCGTTCCGTAAATAAAATGAGGCGGTACATCCAGGGACAACGCAAGTTCCTGATTTGCGTCCCGTATTTCTTCCGTCGGCATTAAAGCCCGCCCCTGGCTGCCCACATTAACCGAACCAGTGGGGTACGGGGCTGTCATTACGTAATTCGGATCCTGACGCCACTTCTTGATCGCAAACTCGATTTCTTCTTTCCACCGGGCCATGTTGGAAAACATGGACGGATCATTCGTGGTGGCCTCGGGAAACAGTATATTCCGTGGAGTAATATGTTCCAGCCCTATGGCCTCGGAAGCCTTGCGAAGAATCGAGATGTAAAGATAAGGCTTCAAGGCAGGCATCATCGGCGACATTCCCCATCCGGTTGCATACCCGGAAAGACCAGGTGCCTTGAAATGGTAGAGGTTGCTGCCGAATTTTATGGACTTGTTTTCAACAAACGAGTCAATAAACACCTTTGGCAACGTCTCCAGAATCACAGGATCACTCATCGCAATACTCTTTTTCAGGGAGCCGGACAGGGTGTAATAATACGCGGTGTCGCTGGTAATAGGATTGTATGCCAGTTCCATTTGGTGAGGGTTCCAGGCAGTAAGCCGGACACGGTTTACGTCTGTTGAGTCCTTGTCCTCAATGGTTGCCCGCCGTTTCCTACCGCACTGGCACTCCATTACAAAGTTTCCGCGCACCAGCTTGTATTTCGCGTAATCTATTTTGGTAGCAGTTCCGCAGGCTGTACACTCAAGATAACGGTCAAAAGGGAAATACACAGTCCTGAAAGCATTGCCGTAAGTGTAATAATCCATTCCGAGATTGATCAGATGAGACCGCATCTTCAGTTTATTTTCCAGCAGGTCTTTTGTTTCTTCCCGGATCTGCTTTGATTGGGTGTCGTACGTAAAGTCCGTCAATGGGTAATTGATGAGCTTCTTAACACCATTGGCGAGAATCGGTGCATTATTTACGACAAGCTCCGCCCACTTGAAAAGGTCTTTAATGTCCTTCGGCAACATCTCCGAGAGGTAATCAAAAGACGGATTATTGTATAAATTCGTATACTTGGACTTGTTGGGGTTTAGCATAATAAACGGGCTCCTTATCGGGTTGGTTATCTTCTTTATAATTATGGGAACAGAATCCGGATTTATTAAGAGTTATTTCTATTTTTTGTTACAAGAAAGCAGACACAAATCTTTTAATTTTCTGGGAAAATACCCCATATTAATCAGTGAACCTCTAACACAGGAGTTGCATATGCTCGATTTCAGTCCCACGGTAAATATGTTTTTCTTTGAATCAAAAAAGCCCGAAATGGGCCGTATTTACGGTATAAAAAGGACAAGGGACGCATCAGGGAAACCCATATGGTGTTTTCCAGGATCTTACCCGTCCGGGTATCTCTCACTCAAAGACTACACTTCTTTGGTGGAGAATCCGAAAGCTACAAACAGGGCGCTTGAACAGATTGAATACCTCAAGGAGGTGCCCAACAAGGTCCAGAACACAGAGACTTTGGATTCCCTGGGCCTGGAGTATAAACTAAGTCCATTCCCGCATCAGCTCGAAGTGGCTGAAGCAATGCTGCATTACCACAAACTTGCTGTACTGCTGGAACAGGGAATGGGCAAAACATACATTACTCATATTTTCCTGGAGGCCCTAAGAAAGCTCGAAAACCGGGATGTAAAATGTATTGTACTGGCGCCTCGCATCGTGCTTCGCAACTGGCGACGAGAAACAGCGGAGCACACGGACTTAAAGCCCTTCCTGTATTATGGTACGACGGAACAGCGCTTACGCCAACGGGAAGAAGTGCAGGAAATGCAACCTGACATTCTTATCACGAACTACGAGACGCTTGTACCACCGACCCAGGATTTCACAAAAGCCGGGCTGGTACACTGGTGGCTGAATCTTCCCGCTGAACGCAGGGAAGAGTTGTGCGCTTTTTGGCATCGAAAAGGATGCATAAATTCAGATGAGCTGAAAATTGCGCAAATTCAGTACTGGACTACTAAAGGAGAAACGAAGGTAAAGAAAAAATATGAGGACTGGGTATATCAGACAATCAAGAGAATCCCGCGAAATCTCTTTGTGACGCCGGACTTGATGCGGTCACAGCGGGCCATTGATGACCTCCGGTTTATAAAGTCTATGGACTGGGACGTATTGGTGCTTGATGAGGGGTCTAAAATAAAAGGCCCTCAGGCTAAAAGATCGCACGCTGCACTGAACCTCACAACAGATATTTCCCGGCGTTATATCCTTTCCGGTACTTTGTGCCTGGGCAACCCATTGGACGTGTTTATGCCGATGAAGGTCCTCGACCATAATATATTCGGCACCAACTACAAACAGTTTGAACGGCGTTTCTCGGTGTATAACCGGGCTAATAAACACATTATCGAGCGGTTTCAGCGCCTCGATGAGCTAAAACGCAAGATGGACCCATATGTAATCGAGATGAAGCGTGATGACCATTTGTCATTGCCGTCGCGGATCATGACAAAACGCTTCTATGAAATCTCGGAAAAACAACGGGAGTTGTATAATGATATAGTGGAAAACCCGGTGATCACTTATGAGGGGTCTGAGCTGGATGTTTCTCTGCCCATCGTGAAGATAAACAAGCTCAAGCAGGTTTTGTCGGGGCATCTTGTTTTGCCGCCCAGCAGGGACAGCTACGGATGCTGCAATGAATGTGAGCATGTCGTTGATTGCGTCATGGAAGACTTGTTCCCCTGGGACCCCGAGTGCGAAATCGTGAATGACATCGCGAAGCCGAAAGGGATATGCGCCGAACTGCCAAACCCGAAAATCGATTACCTCATCGAGGATATCCAGACCACAAACGATAAGGTCATCGTCTGGTATTATTACCGGTATGATAAAACCGCCATCGAGGCCGCGTTTCGCAAGCATAATATAAAATATATCACAGCGGATGACGTGGATTGCGACACGACGTTTGAAAATGACGACTCGTACAAAGTGTTTGTCGGCCAGGTATCGCAGGGTATCGGCATCACGCTCAACTCCGCGGTCCTCACCATTGACTATTCATATGACATGAAACTGGAGCCAAGACTTCAGTCGTTAGATCGAAACATGCGGATCGGCCAGACCCGTAAAGTGGTTGTCATCGATTACATGCATGAGATGTCTGTCGAGGAAACAACCGTTTTGTTGTTCGAGCATAAGAAAAGTGTCAAAGAATTTGTCCAAAATAAGCCTGAGTGCCCAGGGTGCGAGCATATCCGCGATTGTTTGACCGAGGAAATCGAGCCGTATACCAAGCGGTGCATCCATTTCGGGAAGCGTAAGAACGCAGAAATGCGGAAACGAATAAAATTAAATACCATTTAACGGAGGACGTATGCGCGATTATTTGCCGATACTTATAATCCCAATCGTTGTAGTTGGAGCTGGCATATTGTTGAACAGCCTGTTCCCAAGGAGTATTGCTACTGGGATAAATACAGCTGAGGACCAACTGCAGAAATGCAGAATTTATTCAAACGAGCTTACGGCGGAAATCAATTATCTGAAGCAAGACGTGGATGTCTGGGAAATAGCAGCATATATCCAGCACCGGAACAGCCGTGTGTCTGAAAATACGTCTCTGTTGATTTCACAAACCATAAAAAAAGCGGCGGGCCAGTATGAGATACCGTCCGAGGTGCTTCTCGGGCTGATCGAGGTAGAATCCACGTTTCACACTGATGCGGTGTCCTCGGCCGGGGCAATAGGTCTGACCCAGGTTCATGTGAGGACCTGGTTGACACCCGGCGAGACGCCCAGCAGCCTGGTTGAATCCGGGCTGGTGAACTCACCTGAGTGCTTGTATGACCCAGTAAAAAATATTATGGCGGGCGCGTTTATTCTCAATAAATATTACCGGGCAGCAGTACGGAACGGGTATCGGAATCCCATGAAACGGGCCATAACCCGGTATTACGGAGGGGATATAAACGGGCATTATGACCGCGTGCTTCGTGCCATGGGGAGGTACAGGGCTTTTTCTCTAACTAACTATTAAGTAAATTATTAAACAGGAGGACTAATGAACGGCAGCGATATCAAGCTTTATGAACATACAGTGCAGCGCGCAGAAGACTTGGGCATGAAGCTTGAAGTCCAAGGGGATCGTATTGCCCTTTTCAAGGACGATGGTGCTTGCATTGGGTATTTCTTGGAATTAACCACGATAACGAACTTTTTGTATGGTTATGACAAAGGAAGATCGGATATTTTAAACACGTTCAAGGAGGAAGGATATGCAGTATAAAGAACTGGTCTCAGCAGTGAATTACCACAGCCGAAAATACCATGTAGAAGATAACCCCGAGATTTCCGATGCGGAATACGATGAGCTGTACCTTCAGCTTGTTCGCATGGAACAAGAGTCCCCGGAGATCATTGTGCCGGAAAGCCCAACACAAAGAGTCGGAGAGCCTATAAAAGGCGGGATGAAAAAAGTGCACCGGTCAGTTCCCATGCTGTCCTTGGACAACGCCTTTAACGAGACGGACCTGGATGCCTGGGTCCGTCGCATGCAAAAAGCGAGTGGCGAGGAAGTCTTTGATGTCATTGTGGATCCGAAATACGACGGAACTGCCGTGGAACTGTATTACGAAGACGGATTGCTGCGCTCTGCCTCTACCCGGGGAGACGGGCTAACAGGGGAGGATGTGACCAAAAACATCAAGACCCTGCGCAGTGTCCCTGTAAAGCTGGAAACATACATTCCCGGGAAAGTATGGGTTCGAGGTGAGGTCCTGATGCCAAAAGACAAGTTTCAGATATATAACCAGGAACGGGCGGCTGAAGGGAAAAAACCGTTCGCCAACCCCCGCAACGCCGCATCCGGGTCCATAAAGCATCTGGACCCCGCAGTGGTTGCCACCCGGCCGCTGGTGTTCATGCCGTACGGTATCTTCTCCGACAACAGCCAGTTGTTTAAGTCCTTGGTTAACCAGGCTGGTTTGCTGAGAGATGCTGGGTTTATTGATACCGAGAGCATGACATTCGTAGCCCAAAGTCTGTCCGTGCATTCGGCGGTCAGCGCGGTGCATGCTGTACGGGAGGATATGCCTTATGAAATTGACGGGGCCGTAATAAAAATAGCGGACACCAAGCATCATGAAACTATAGGATACACCGGACATGCTCCAAGGTGGGCCGTGGCATACAAATTCCCGGCTCAGCAGCGCACGACAACAGTGCGGGACATAGTTGTTCAGGTGGGCCGTACCGGGGCAATAACGCCTGTGGTAAAGTTGGCGCCGGTTTTGGTAGGTGGCGTCACCGTGACCAGCGTAACGCTGCATAATGCGGACGTTGTACGTGAAAAGGATGTCCGGATCGGAGACACGGTACTCGTGGAAAGGGCCGGCGATGTAATTCCCGCCATTGTCAAGGTTATCCCGGAGAAGCGCCCGGAAAAAGCAAAGACATGGTCTATGCCACTGCTTTGTCCCGCGTGTAATTCCAAGTTGGTACGTAAGGACAATGAAGCGGCGACCAGATGCGTTGCGTCAGATTGTCCTGATCAACTGCTCGCATACCTGGTGCATTTTACAAAGCAGGATGCTTTTAATATTGAGCACTGCGGCCCCAAGGTTATCCAGAAACTCCTGGATGCCAACCTTGTACAGCAGCCGAGCGATCTGTTCCGTCTCACCGAGGAACAAATCAGGACTTTGCCCGGCTTCGGAAAAGCCTCTGCCCAGCGGTTGCTTAACTCCATTGATCAGGCCAGGGTAATCCCCGCGCACCGTTTTCTGTATTCTTTGGGGATACCGGAAATCGGGCGATCCGTATCAAAAGAGCTGGTAAAGAAGTTTGGGTCCATCCCCGAGCTGGTTCAATGCAGTTATAATGAAGTGGAAGCGATGCCTGGGATCGGGCACACAATGGCAAGTATTTTCACTGCCCATCAGGAGTATATCCACAAAGCGCACAACGAGCTGGATGCCGTAGGGGTAATTGTCGCATTTCCCGACGCGAAGCAACCTCCGGAAGATGTGTTCTCTGGAAAAACCGTGGTTATCACCGGGTCATTGAAGCGTCCCCGGGCACAGTATAAGGAGATGCTGGAACAAAAAGGGGCCAAGGTGAGCAGTAGCGTATCGAGCAAGACCAGTCTGCTTGTAGCTGGAGAAAACGCCGGCAGCAAGCTTGCCAAGGCCAAAGAGCTGGGGATCCAGGTGATCAGCGAAAATGAGTTAATACCAATGATGGAGTCTTGAGTAATGATATATGAGATACCAAGGGGGTACCTGTCCCCGAGTTCGATTGGAACCTATCTTCGCTGCGGGCTTCAGTATAAGTTTCGGTACATAGACGAGATTATATCACCGCCCAATATCAATTTATTGAGCGGAAAGGCTTGCCATACAGGTAATGAAGTATATTACCGGGAGATTATTGAAGGCAGCGGCGAGCGAATGAAGCCCAGCATGGTAGTGGAAGTAGCCCAGGCTGCCCTGGAAGATGCGGCGGCGGAAGAGGAGTACCGTCTACAAGGGCAGGAAAAAGACGACTCCATGAAGTCCCTTGAACAGGCGACCACCATGTATATAAACGAGATTGGGCAGTATGTGGAGCCGGTGAACGTAGAACAGAAAATAGAGTATGAATCCCGCTGCGGAGTGCCGATAATTGGTTATATTGACTTGGTTATGAAAGACGACGACAAGTCTGTGCTGGTGGATTATAAATACACCGGTAAAAAATGGTCTGCCAACGATATAAAAAATTCTTTACAGTTTACAGTTTATACGTTATCAACAGGCATAGACGCATTCGAAGTCCAGAATCTAACCAAGGCAACCAACGCCAAGAAACTGACCAAGCCAAAAAAAGACGGCGACGATTTCTCTTACGTAGTAGATATTGCGTCCAATTTACGTATTTTGAGACATCGATTTGGTGACGCGGACTTTGTTCACGTTGAAAACCAGATTGAGGCCGTAGCCCAGGCGATAACAGCAGGTGTGTTTATCCCCTCCGATATGGGTGCTTGGAATTGTAGTGAAAAGTGGTGCGGTTACTGGCACTTATGTAGAGGAGCTACACATTAATCACTTTAGTCAAGAAAAGGAGAGCCGTGTGAACAAGAAGACGTGTTCCCGGTGTGAAGAGGGTCTTGAAGACTCGGCCAAGTTTTCATACGGAGACGACATTTTGTGTGAGAACTGCTTTGATGAGGCCCCTGACACGCCTCAAAAATGTCCGGCCTGCGGTAGGATGATTGATAAGGAGACCGAAAGCGTGGGTCTCTTATTGACGCCAAGAGGATCGACAGCACAACAGAAAAAAGATGCTGTGGACGTCCTGGTCATAGTATGCCCGTATTGCCGAGTGTTGTTTTTCGACAATTACCATTACAAAGTAATGGAGGGTCTGAAAAAACAGGTTTAGCCATCGGCCTGCTGCGTTTTTTGACGCAGCAGGCTTCAATGGATTCAGTTCAGCGTGGCCTGCCGAAGGAGCCGGTCATTTGTACGTAAAATATAGCGCTTCAATTTCCGCAGCGCCTCATTATGATACTGGCACACCCTCGGGGCGGTAACATCCCCACAATTCTTTGCCCTCAACATTCCCGCGATTTCCTTGTTCGTAAAACCGGCGTATCCATTAATCCATGTTTATGTTTAACAGTAATCTTCTCGTTTTCCGTTAATCCAGCCTTGTTATGCTCAAGTGCCAGCTCAAGCATTTTACGGACTTCCTTGGTGAAAATGATATTTTCGACTTCCGGATCTGAAGAGGCTTCGTCATCATTGGAATAATCCATATTTTCCAGATATACGAATTCCCCGCCTGGTTCAGGAACCTCCGGATGTGTGGGGGTATCGTAGGAATCAATCTGGGGAGTGCCGAAAGGAGTGGCATCCAGCTCCTCTCCCAGACGCAACTTTTCTTTTTGTTTACGGGCAGTGCGTTTGCGGACCCCGTCAGGAACCCGCACTGTGGAATGGGAATCAATGGCTTCACGGACAGCCCCTTTTATAAACTGCCATTGAACAAGAAATGTAGAAAACCGGGCGTTTTTGCTGGGGTCAAACTTGTCCATCGCTGACACTACGGCGATGGAGGCATTTTGTACTGCTTCCTCAAAAATTATACTGGGAAGCTTCCAGTTTTTCAGCTCAAACAAAATCAGATAAAACGAATGTGCGAAAACCATACTTTGCAGTTCTTCTTTACGTGCGACAGAAAGTGAGTCCTTGTTTTCGACATATTCCCGAAGCCATTCATCCAGGGCAGTTGCAACCTTGTCACGATCTTGGATGTACTCTTCGAGCGCCTCACCATTGTGTTTCAAAGTCCTTATCTTGCGTGTGTAAAATTCACAGCAGTCCCTGGCCTTTCCCTGTTGAGCGTAGAATCCCATGCTTGGTACCTCGCTAAAAATAAATAAATAAATCATAAAGCAGTGCCTTGCTTATACCTGTGGCCCATTAAATAAATATATGGGACGTTTTTACAAAAAATTAAGAAAAAAATTACGTTAACCGCAATTTTTT
>SL_8KL_010_SEDDRAFT_10002714_pt1 | contig 14825 bp, 27 predicted proteins | sample SodLakKL_010_SED_4_FD_11160 | JGI IMG/M metagenome (IMG submission 11160) | reverse complement strand
GGGTACCGGCGTCCCGAACGCCGAAGGATCGACCAAGCTACCCCACGGGCCCGATAAGATTCAGGCACTACAATGAGGTATCAAATAAAAAAGTTACTGAATATCAAGATCTCTTGATTTGATCCCTTCTTCACCTATTATCGTACTTATCTTATTGATCAGTTCTGCGAGTGTTTTTTGTGTATAGAATAGGTGGGAATTACAATCACAGTCCGAACATCCAAAATTTTTAACTTTATCAAACTCTTCTTCTAAGATCCTAGCTGAATCACATTCCATATTGCTCTCCATCTCATACGCTAAGACCTCCTCTATATCCGCGGCCTCTAGCAAATAATCTATATGCCAATGTTTATTCTTTTTAGATCTTAAATGTCTAGAGACTCTTCTTTCTAGACTATTCTGTGCTGACCCGACGTATATGTACCTGCCATCTTTGAATTCTATATCGCCTAATGCTCCCACTCTTTTACTGATCGTCTCATCCAATTTTATTATTAGAAAGTAAATACCTTTCATGATTCCCTATTGTTGATAACAATTACATACACTCTTAATTTTCTTTTGATCGCATTATGATTTCAAGTTGAGATCGTAAAGCATCAAGTCGAAAAATTTTAGCTTCTCGGATAAAATATTTATATTTGCTTTGACATCCCGATTAGGAGAGCTAGAGGGATGATCAAACGAGATCTTCCGGATAGAAAGCAAAGTGAGAAATATTGTAATCTCTTTACTAAATTTACTTTGGTATCGATCTTAATACAATTATTTAGAACTTCAAACTGGAATATAAGAAATAACAAAGCTAGAGAGGATAGAGGAGACATTTGCATTATTTTACTTTGGATATTGTTAGTAGTTTTACTAGTACTCTTCATGGCCACATTGATTTTATTAGCACTTGATTACGTTTCTGGATTTTTTTAGATATTGTTGTAATAATAGCTAAAGAGAAAGTTTGACATCTAATCAAGAAGATTTAAATAACAAAATGTCATATTAATTCAGTGATAATATGTCTGATGTGGTAAAAGATATGTTGAGGGAGATAAAAGGGATTAGACCTAAAAGGTTCAAAAGATTAGTTGTTTTGGATATTATAATGAAAGAATATGCATATCTTGTCGGGGTCAAATACGAAGAATTGGTCAATAGGTTAAGGCCAAAAATAGTTAGGCAAGCGATTAAGAAATTAGATTTAGAATTGACGGAGGAATTAGAGGATTTTATCTTAGGGGTTACTGATGAGGCATTGAATGATTATATTGAAATGCTTAAGTATTTTAGAGGAAAGGAAGATGCTGATTAAACATATCGGATAGGATTGAAACACATGGCTATAGGTTTTCAAGTTCTTCTTGGGAAAGAGTTAAATACAAAAGGTCTGTAATGACCCATTACATCGTCTGTTGACCAGACGTGAAGGGGCAATCCAGTAAGGATCCCTATATTGAACACGTCACGGTCAATGGACCTCAGGACGCCTATCTTTAAGTCCATAGAGCTTTGCTCTAGGATTATTTGATACAGTCCTGGGAATACGCAAAGTTATACTTAAGGATTAAAGGACTTAGTTCTGAAAATCCATATAGTCAACTATACTGAGGTGTATGTATGGTAGAAACACATCATCCAAGAAGAGGTTCGATGGGATATTCGCCCCGAAAACGCGCTAAAAAGACAGTCCCAAACGTAAGATCATGGCCTGAATGGGAAGGTGAGCCTAAAGTGCAGGGCTTTCCAGGATACAAGGCTGGTATGAGCCATGCTTTCGTCGTGGATTACAGAAAGAGAAGTACTACTTCTGGACAGGAAGTCAGAGTACCGATCACCGTCGTCGAGGTTCCCCCTGTTAAGGTCTGTGGGCTCAGGTTTTATGAAGAGACTCATGAAGGTTTGAGGACCATGGGTGAAGTTTGGGCTAGCAAAGTCGATGAGTCTTTAAAGAAAAGACTTCCGATACCGAACAATTATGATCCCGACCGGATGTGGGATAAAATCGATAGAGATCTAGTTGATGAAGTCAGGGCGATAATTCACACGCAACCCAAAAAGGTTTCAGGCATCCCTAACAAAACTCCAGAGATCATGGAAGTTAGAATAGGAGGGGGTTCTTTGCCCGAGAGGATAGATAAAGGGGAAAGTATACTAGGAGAAGAACTCGATTACGATGATTTCTGTGAATCAGGAAGGATGATCGATGTTTCTGGGGTAACCAAAGGTAAAGGTTTTCAAGGCCATGTGAAGAGATGGGGAGTCAAACTCCTTCAGCATAAGAACAGTAAGTCGGTTAGAAATGTCGGAAATACAGGAGTCTTTAGGCCTGGTTACACTAGACCGACTGTTCCTCAAGCGGGTCAGATGGGTTATCATCAGAGAACCGAGTTCAATAAACGTGTCCTAAAGGTCGGTGAAAATGGTGAGGAGGTAACACCTGAAGGCGGTTTTATAAACTATGGGGAGATAGAGAACAATTACGTTATATTACATGGTTCGATACCAGATCCATCTAAGAGGTTAGTTGTCATGAGAGACGCTGTGAGAGATGAAAAGTATGAGGTTCATGAGCCGAATCTTACCTATATATCAACTGAATCTAATCAAGGGGGCTAAATGAATGCGAACAGGAATATACAGCTTAGAAGGAGAAAAAAAAGATGAGTTGGATTTACCCTCTACTTTCGAGGAAGAGATACGCCCTGATATCATAAGGAGGGCAGTTGAAGCCTTCGAGGCGAATGAAAAGCAACCTTATGGTCCTTCACCGGATGCTGGCATGAGGCATGCTACAGAAATGGAAGGCATAGGTCAAGGGATGGCGCGAGTACAGAGGCTGACACAATACGGCGGTGCTAGAGCAGCTGAAAGTCCCCAGACTCGAGGCGGAAGGAAAGCACACCCCCCTAAATCCGAAAAGAAGTTGGGCAAAAAGCTGAACAAACAAGCAAAGGCCAAAGCTAGAAGATCTGGACTCGCAGCGATGACTGAAATCGAATTGGTGAAAGGTAGAGGTCATGAAATTGAGGAAGAATCGTTAGAATTTCCTATCGTAGTTGAAGACGAGATTGAGGAACTTGAAAAGACTAAAGAAGCTGTTGATCTATTGGAAAATCTTGGAATTTATTCTGACGTTGAAAGAGCTAAAGAAGGTAAGAATATCAGGTCCGGTAAAGGCAAGATGCGGAACAGGAAGTACAGGATCCCAAAAAGCCTTCTTGTTGTTTTGAGTGACGAAGCAATCGGGAAAAGAGCATTCTCTAATCTTCCAGGAGTTGATGTTAAAAGCCCAAATAATTTAACCATACAAGATATTGCGCCTGGAGGGGCTATTGGCAGACTAACTATCTTCAGCGTCAAGGCTATAAATGAATTGGAGGATTGGTAAAATGGCTGAATATGAATCTCCACATAATATAGTATATCATCCCTACGTGACTGAAAAAACTATGATGGAGATGGAAGAGGAAAACAAACTAGAGTTCGTAGTCAATTTAGAGGCAACCAAACCACAAATTTCTGATGCAATTGAGGAATTATTCGAAGTAGAGGTGGAGAAGGTGAACACTAGGATCGATAAGAAAGGAAAGAGAGCGATAGTAAAGTTCACAGATGAATATTCAGCAGAAGAGATAGGTATGAGAGTAGGGGTGTTCTAAATGGGTAAGCGCATCATAACTCAAAGAAGAGGCAAAGGTTCTTCTACTTATCGGTCTCCCAGTCACAGGCACCTCGCTAGACCGGGATATCCAAAAAGTCAGGATACAGTTGGAGAGGTTATTGATATCCATCATGCCCCTGGCAGAACGGCCCCATTAGCTGAAGTTGAATTCGAGAACGGAGAGACCTCTTTCGTGATAGCTAATCACGGTCTCTGGGTCGGCGAGAATATAGAAGTAGGTCCTGACTCGGACATCGAGAAAGGAAATATTCTTCCTTTGAGTCACATCCCTGTTGGAACTTTCGTTTACAACATCGAGATGGAACCTCTCGATGGTGGAAAACTCGTAAAGAGTGCAGGGACCAGCGCCACGGTTATCGCTCAGGAAAAGAAGAAAACCGTTCTTAGATTGCCTTCAGATGATATAAAAAGAGTAGATAATAGATGTAGAGCTACAGTCGGCATTGTTGCCGCCGGCGGACATACAGAGCAGCCTATAGCTAAAGCTGGTAAGAAAGCTAAGAGTTTCAGAAGTAAAGCTAAAAGACCGATGAAGGTGAGAGGAATAGCGATGAATGCAGTTGATCATCCACATGGAGGTGGGGACCATCAGCATGTGGGTGTTCCTTCGACAGTTTCATCTAACGCTCCGCCTGGTAGAAAAGTAGGCAGATTATCTTCAAAGAAGAAAAAGAAAGAAAAAGAGAAGAAAGAAGAGAGGTGATTATTTATGGCTGATGATAAAAAACCACGGGATAAACGAGAATTCACCTATCGGGGAAATACTTTGGAGGAACTCAAGGATATGTCTCTCGATGAATTGAAGGAGGTTCTTCCAGCAAGGGCAAGAAGAACTTTGAAAAGAGGTTTGAACAGAGAAGAGAAGCGCCTTCTAGAAAAAATAGAAGAAAGAGATAAGGACGTCTATCGCACCCATAGAAGAGAGATGATAATCCTTCCTGAATTTGTGGGAAAGAGGATAGCTATACATGATGGGGAAAAGTTCAATACCGTGAAGATAGAACCTGAGATGATCGGGCACCATCTAGGCGAATTCGCCCTTACGCGGAAGCAGGTCGAACATTCAGGCCCTGGAATTGGAGCGACGCGTTCTTCGAAATATATACCGTTGAAATGAGGTGAAAAGATATGGGTTATACAATGGATCCTGATCCGGAAAAGACCGCAAAGGCATTTGGGAGTGAACTTCAGATATCTCCCAAAGAATCAGTTGAAGTATGTGATATGCTGAGAGGCAAAGACGTTGACGAAGCACTCGAGATACTGGAAAGTGTGATCGCTGAGGAAAGAGCCGTTCCATATAAAAAACACAAAAAAAGAAGAGCACACCGGAAAGGCTTGGGTCCAGGAGGGTACCCGAAAAAGGTATGTAAGAAGATGAAAGAGAAGATCGAAGAATGTCGTTCCAACGCCGAAGATAAGGGTTTAGATGCTGAAAATTTGAAGATCAAGGTTTTAGCTGCTCATAAAGGAAGCCCTGTAGAGGGTCGAAGACCCCGGGCAATGGGTAGAAGCACACCTCATGATACCAAAACTACCAATCTAGAAATAATATTGGAGGAAAAGGAGGCTTAATAGTGGCTAGAGAAAGAAAATTTATTAAGGAAAAGATGGACCGCGTTATACTGAAAGAATTCCTTCAAGAGATGACCGAAAGAGCTGGGTTTGGAGGAGCCGATATATCTAGAACGCCTATGGGTACTAGGATTACACTTTATACCGAAAGACCAGCTTTGGTCATCGGGAGAAAAGGTAAAAGGATTAGAGAGATAACTGAAGAGATAGAGGAAAAATTCGAATTCGATAACCCTCAGATAGAAGTGCAGGAAGTCGAAGTCCCTCAATTGAACGCTCAGATTATGGCGGAAAAGTTAGCTTCATCTCTTGAGAGAGGATGGTATTTCAGAAGAGCAGGCCATTCTACAGTTAGAAAAATAATGGATTCTGGAGCGAAGGGCTGTCAGATCATCCTTTCCGGTAAAGTCAGCGGCCCAAGACACAGGGTTGAGAAATTTCAGGACGGCCATGTTAAGTACTGCGGAGAAGAAAGGAAAAAATGGATGGACGAAGGATTTGCACAGGCAAAATTGAAACTCGGTATCATCGGTGTAACGGTAAAAATAATGGATCCAAATGCAAAATTACCTGATGAAATAGAGATTATTCCACCAGAAGGGAAGCAAGAAGAGGAAGTTGAAGAAGAAGAGACTGAGGAAATTGAAGAAGAAGAGATCGAAGATGAAGAGTCTGAGGAAGAATCAGAAGAGTCTGAAGAAGTGATGATCGATGAAGATGTAGAAGATATGGAAATCGAAGAGGAGGTGGAATGATATGCCTTTATTGAAAACAGAGGAGATAAGAGATATGGATCAAGATGAAAGAGAAGAAAAACTATACGAATTGAGAGATGAATTACTTCATGAGGAAGGCGTAGCTGCTATGGGTGGAGCCCCTGAAAGCCCTGGAAGGATAAGGGCTGTGAAGAAGAATATCGCTAGGATTTTGACTGTAATGAATGAAGAAGAAAAAAAAGAATCTAAAGGAGGAAATTGATGGCGGAAGAAGTGTGTCCGACTTGCGGGTTGCCAAAAGAGATATGCATCTGTGAAGACATAGCTAGAGAGCAACAGGAGATAGAGATATTTACAGACCAGAGGCGTTACGGTAAAAAAGTTACCATAATAGACGGCATCGATACAAGCGATATAGATATAAGCGAATTAGCTTCGGAATTGAAAACTAAATGTGCTGCAGGAGGAACTACGAAAAATGGCCGTATCGAGCTACAAGGAGATCATATAGATACGGTTAAGAATTATCTCGAAGAGAAAGGATTTCCGGTTGAGGTGAGGTAGTATGTCGTCAAAAGATATAGTATATACATTTGAATTTATAGGATCTGATCTTGAAGTAATCGAAGCAACTGACCAGAGTCACGAAAAGATACAGGGAAAAATCGTCGACGAAACTAGGAATGTGTTCGTCATATCGGATGAAGGGAAAAATAAGATGATACCGAAAAAAGGCAATCACTTCAAGTTGACCATAAACGGTCGTCATAATATATTGGATGGAAACAGATTAAAATATCGTCCAGAGGATAGAATAAAGAAATTAGGTTGATGATATCATGGCAGAAAACGAAGCACGAGATATAGGTGTAGAAGTGACGCCCCCTGAGGAGAGCTGTGATGATGATAATTGTCCCTTCCATGGAACACTCTCCGTGAGAGGAAGGGTAATGCGGGGTTTAGTCGATTCTACTCAGATGGACAAATCCGTTGTAATAAGGAAGGATCATTTCAACTATATCCCAAAATATGAGAGATATGAAAAAAGAAAGAGTCATTATCCGAGTCATCTCCCTCCCTGTATAGATGTGGAAAAAGGAGATGAAGTCAAGATAATGGAATGTAATCCTATAAGCAAGAGTATTTCTTATGTAGTGATAGAAAAGGGTGAAAAGCGATGAAAGGTGTTGCAGGTAATCAAACTAAAGGACTTTCAGTAGGGAGTGAACTTCAGTGTATAGATAATACTGGAGCTAAAGTCGTCAGAGTTATTTCGGTGATCAACTATCACGGCGTACACAGAAGGTACCCTAAAGCTGGAATAGGAGATCAGGTAGTCGTTTCAGTTGTCAAAGGAACTCCTGAGATGAAAAGAGAACTCACTAGAGCTGTCATCGTAAGACAGAAACGACCGTTCCGACGAGCCGACGGAGTAATGGTTGAATTTGAAGATAACGCCGTTGTTCTAACTCAAGACGATGGTGAAACGAAAGGATCCGAGATTAAAGGGCCTGTTGCTAGAGAAGCTGCAGAGAAATGGCCCCGTGTCGGAGCTACGGCTTCTATGATAATGTAAAGAGGTGGTATTAGATGAGTGAAAAGTCGAGAAAGCAGAGAAAAAGACGGGAAAACGCTCCCAAACACAGGAAAAGGAAGATGATGTCTTCGATGTTGTCCGAGAGATTGAAAGAGAAATATGGTACGAACAGCTTACCTGTGATAGAGGGGGACGAAGTCGAAGTTATGAGAGGAAGCTTTAAGGGACATATCGATACCGTCGCTGAGGTAGATAGGAGAAATGAGAAAGTTTTTATCGAGGACGTGACGGTAGAAAAAGCCGATGAGTCCAAAGAGCCTTTTGGTGTTCATCCTTCAAACCTCAAAATCACGGACCTTGATCTCTCCGATCCATGGAGAAAAGAAAAGATAGAAAACATAAAAGAGGAGGATAATGAATGAGCCGACACAATAAACGTTATAATGCGCCTACAGAGAAATGGGGTATCCCAACTAAAAAATCTTTCTGGGCTCCAAGCCCCACTCCAGGACCACATTCAGATGATACGAGCATTCCGCTCATAGTCGTTTTGAGAGATATACTAAAATACACTCAAACGTCGAAAGAAGCTGAACACATCCTTGCAGAAAGGAAGGTGAAAGTAGACGGTAGAATAACTACTGATAAGAACAGACCCGTGGGTTTGATGGATGTCATATCTATACCTGATATATCTGAAGATTATAGAGTTTTATTTGATCAAAAAGGAAAATTTAGACTCTTACCCATAGATAAAAGTCAGGCTGAATGGAAACTGGTGAAAATACAGGATAAAACTACTTTGAAAGGTGGTATTACCCAGTACAATCTACATGATGGTACCAATATCAGGATGGAAGATGGGGCTAAATACAATACTAAAGATGTTCTTAAGATACAATTACCTTCTAGAAAAATACTCGATAGTTTTGAATTTGTTGAAGGCCAGATGGCTTTAGTTACAGGAGGGAACCACATCGGGGAACTTGACACTATAAAGGAATACGAAGTTGTAAGAGGTCCACAGCCCAATTTTGTTCATTTTGAATCTGATATCACTACTGTAGAGAAATACGCTTTCGTAGTCGGGAAAGACAAGCCAATAATCGAGATACCTGAGGTGGGAATAATATGAAGTATGACAATCCTATGAGAAAACCACGCTTGGTTAAATGCGTAGTAAATATCGGAGTTGGCCAAGGTGGAGAAAAACTGAGAAAGGCCTTCAACGTTTTAGAGATGTTGACAGACCAACAGCCTGTGGAAACTATCGCCGAGACCACTAATGCTGAATTAGGTATTAGAGAAGGTGAACCTATAGGTTGTAAAGTCACTTTGAGAAAGAAGAGAGCCTATGACTTCTTGAATAAGGCCTTCTGGGTGAAGGAAAATAGTTTACCCTCTAGTAATTTTGATGAACAGGGAAATCTGAATTTTGGAATAAGTGATTATACTGATTTTGAAGAGGCCACTTATGATCCCGAGATAGGTGTTTTCGGTATGGATATCTCAGTAGAGATCGGGAGGAAAGGACAACGTATAAAAAATAGGAGAAAACAGTCTAAAAGTATCCCGGATGAGCACAAGATGACCAAAGAAGAGGCTATAAGTTTCATGGAGAAAGCTTTCGATCTGGAGGTGTATGAGGCATGAGCGAAGAAGAAGGGCTAAAGCCAGATAAAGACTACGGGAGAAAAGAGGGCTGTAGACGCTGCGGTCGGAAGCGTGGAATAATAAGAAGATACGGCCTGCATGTGTGTAGACAATGTTTCCGAGAGATCGCAGAAGATCTAGGTTTCAAAAAACATTCTTGAGGTGAAAAAGATGAAGCATGACCCATTGAATGACGCGTTATCAAGGATAAACAACGCAGAACAAAACGGAAAGCTAAAATGTGAGATAAAACCCGCCTCTAAACTCATTGGTCGGGTCCTTAGAGTTATGCAGGAGAACGGCTACCTTAAAAGGTTCGAGTATGTGGAAGATGGAAGAGGAGGTACTTACAACGTTATCTTAAATGGTAATATCAACAAGTGTAAAGTAATCAAACCAAGATGGTCGGTTAAGAATGCTGATATCGAAAATTACGAGTCTAGATATCTTCCTGCCCAGGACTTTGGAGTTCTAATATTGACCACCAATAGAGGAGTCATGGATCATTCTGAAGCAAAAAGCAAAGGCGCGGGAGGAAAGTTGTTAGCCTATGTTTATTGAGGGATTATTATGCCAGTTGAATTGGAATCTGAAGAAAAGATAAAGATACCGGAAAGCGTTTCGGTGGAAAAGCATAAGGACGAGCTTAAAGTATNTGGTGAAAATGGTGAAGTCTTGAAAAGGTTCACTCATCCCTCTATCAATATCGAGATAGATGAGGATGAAGTTGTTTTAAGGGTCGATAGGCCAAGTAAAAAGGAAAAGGCCCTGCAGGGCACTTATAAGTCCCATATAGAGAACATGATTAAAGGGGTCCAGGAAGAATTCGTTTACAAACTAAAGATCCTATATTCCCATTTCCCTATGGAAGTGACTGCGGAACAGGACAAAGTGGTTATCAAAAATTTTGTGGGGGAAAACAAGCCGCGAAACGCAAAGATCGTTGGTAGTACTAAGGCTGAAGTGGACGGAGATGAGGTTATAGTGAGAGGTCCTGACAAGGAAGCGGTCGCTCAGACCGCAGCTAATATAGAATCGACGACGAAGATATCTAAAGCGGATCCAAGAGTCTTCCAAGATGGGATTTATATTACTGAAAAAGCGGGAAAACCCTTGAGTTGAAAAGGTGATGAAAGATGGCAGAAGATGATGAGGATTACGAAGTAAAGAAAAAGCCTGACCTGGATGAAGAAACTGAAGAGATGTTGAAGAAGAGGGAAAAGATCAAGGAGAATAGACCGAGCTTCAATCATCAGGAATGGTTTTATAGGTCTAAACTGGATAAAGATATATGGAGAAAACCACGCGGTCTTCACTCTCAGGCAAGGCAGAATAAAAAATACAGGCCTTCTAACGTAAGGATTGGTTTCCGCTCACCGGAGAAAGTGAGAGGTCTTCATCCATCGGGATTTGAAGAAGTTTTGGTTCACAATACTGATGATTTAAAAGATATCGATCCAGATAAACAGGCGGTAAGAGTAGCTCATAGCGTAGGGATGAGAAAGAGATTGAAGATCGAAGAAAAAGCGGAAGAAGAAGATATTAGAGTTTTAAACCCCACATCATAAGGTGATCTTCATGGATGTTAAATATCAGAAAAGATTGGCAGCAGAACTCCTCGACTGCGGAAAAGACCGGGTTTGGATAGACGATACCATGCTTGACGAAGTTATAGAAGCTATCACTAGAGAAGAGGTCAGGGAACTTATTAATCGAGGCGTGATTAAAAAGAAAGCGAAGAAGGGTAACTCAAGAGGTAGGATCAAATATAAGAAAGGTCAGAAAGCCAAGGGTAGAAGAAAAGGATATGGGAAGAGGAGTGGAACAAAAAACGCTAGACAATCTTCTAAAGACAGTTGGAAGAATAGGATCCGTGCTATGAGGAGAGAATTGAAACGGATGAGAGATAACGGTTTGATAGATCCTACAACTTATCGTGAGTTCTATAATAAATCGAAAGGTGGAGCCTTTGAGGATACCTCGGATATGGTGCTCCATCTCCAGATGGAAGGTCATATAGATGAAGATTACGAGATCAAAAGGAGTGAATGAAGATGGCTGAAGGTACAAGATACAGGATGCCTCTTAGAAGAAGAAAAGAGGGTAAGACAGATTATCGACAGAGATTGAGATTGCTAAAATCAGGAAAGGTTAGAGCGGTGGTAAGACCCTCGAATAAACACATAGATGTTCAGTTCATCCGATATGATAGAGATGGTGATAAAGTCGAGGCTTCTGCCTCGAGTCAACATCTTGACGAGATGGGATGGGAAGGTCATGGATCTAATCTGCCTTCTGCTTATCTCGTTGGCTATCTCGCGGGAAAACGAGCGATCGAAAAGGGGATAGAGGAAGCTGTTTTGGATATAGGTCTGAATTATCCAGAAAAAGGAGGTAAGTTATTCTCTACCCTAAATGGAATAATAGATGCAGGTGTTTCAGTACCTCATGATCCCGAGGTACTACCAGAAGATGAACGAATAAAAGGTGAACACATCGATGATGAGACGCCTGAAAAATTTGAAGAAGTAAAATCCAGATTGGAGGAATTATGATGAATGGTTGGGAACCTAAAACTAGACTCGGTAGAAAGGTAAAACGAGGAGAGATCACTAGCATGGAAGAAGCTCTTTCTCAGAGACTTCCCCTTAAGGAGCCTGAGATCGTTGATGCTTTGTTCCCCGAGCTAGATGATGATGTCCTCGATGTCAACATGGTTCAAAGAATGACTGATTCTGGTAGAAGAGTCAGATTTACCGTAACTACCGTCATAGGAAATAATGACGGTTACGTTGGAGTAGGAACAGCAAAAGGAAAGGAAGTCGGTCCGACTATACGTAAATGTATGGATAACGCAAAGTTGAATATGGTAAGGATAAGAAGAGGGTGTGGTTCCTGGGAATGTGGATGTGGAAATCCACATACCGTTCCATTCGAAGTTGAGGGTCAAGCGGGCTCAGTTAAGATAGTCCTGAAACCTGCGCCTACAGGAATAGGTCTTGCCGTGGGTGAAACCGCTAAATCTATTTTGGAGAGAGCCGGAGTAGAAGACGTATGGGGCTTCTCTAAAGGTAAGACAAGGACTACGGTAAATTATGCTCTAGCCGTTTTCAATGCCATGAAAAAGACCGCAGAGATGAGAGTTAGAAAAGATCAAGCACAAGAACTGGGAATAGTCGAAGGTGTCCACAAAGAAGAGACGTCCCAGCAGGAGGGATGACCATGGCTTACGCTGTAGTAAGATTGAAAAGTTCACGAAATGAGAATCGGAGGATGAAAGACACTCTTAGGATGCTTCGATTGAATTCTGTAAATCACTGTGCAGTCATTCCAGAAAGACGAACCTATGAAGGCATGTTGGATAAAGTTAAGGATAAGGTTACTTGGGGTGAGATTGATTCAAACATGATGGTAGATCTTTTGAAAAGTAAATCAGGCCTAAAAGAGAGTGAGTTGGAAAAAAAGATCGAAGAGAAAACCACTTATGATGGGATAGATCAATTTGCTCAAGCTGTAGTTTCTGATAACATAACTTTGGATGAGATCGATGGTTTAGATAAGGTTTTCAGGTTACATCCTCCAATAGGAGGATATAGAAGTACCAAAAAACCTTATAATAACGGGGGCGCATTGGGTTATCGTGGAAGCGATATAAACCCGCTGATACGAAACATGTTAGGTCCTGAAAACACTCAGAAAGAGGCTGATAGACATGGGAAAGAAGAAAAAGAAGAAAAATAGAGGATCACGAACTCATGGCCGAGGTATCAAACACGGAAGAGGTGCCGGCGAAAGAGGAGGTAGAGGCAACGCCGGCTTAGGAAAACATAAGTGGAAATCTTTGGCTAAGGATGATCCTGATTATTTTGGACCGAAAGGATTCACTAGACCACAAAAATTAATAAAGGAAGAAGAAGTGATAAATATATATCAAGTGGAAGAGATGTTGGACAGTCTAATAGAACACGGTTTCGCGACAGAAGAGGACGATAGTTACGAAGTCGATCTTGATGAAGCTGGTTTCGATAAACTATTGAGTAGAGGTAAAGCGACTCAAGAGATGAAGATTAAGGTATCAGATTCAAGCGAAAAAGCTAAGGAAAAGATAGAAGATGCTGGAGGAGAGTTGATCGATAATTCTGAAAAGTGATCTTTATGGCAGATGAGGATAAAAGCCGGCTATATAAACTGAAACCAGTTATCGACAGGATGCCCGCGGTCAAACGGCCAGAGGGCCATGTTCATTTCCGTCGAAAGATGGTGTGGCTCATTCTTGTGTTGGTCCTATATTTTGTCATGACTAATGTGATGATTTATGGACTGAGCCAGGAAGCTTCACTTGACTTGTTTGAACAGTTTAGAGCTATATTTGCTGGAGAGATGGGTTCGATAGTTCATCTAGGTATAATGCCCATAGTCAACGCTTCTATTATCATGCAGCTTTTCCAGGGCGCAGAGATAGTTGATCTTGATATGAAAGATCCAGAAGATAAGGCGGTCTTTCAGAATACCCAGAAGTTCTTGGTAATAATAATGCTGCTCATACAGGCGATTCCTCAGGTCTATGGATATTTAGTTCCTTCCGATGCCTTCGTTTCAACACTCGGTACATACTTCGCCGGTAGAGGTCTTCTTGTAGCCAGAATCTTGATCATACTTCAGCTGTTCATAGGAGGTTATTTCATATTCTTGATGGATGAGGTCGTGTCTAAATGGGGCATCGGCAGTGGTATAAGTCTTTTCATCGTTGCTGGAGTCGCCCAGGGATTATTTACTGGGCTCTTCAACTGGGAAAGCACACCTGATATGGAAGCTCCAGCGGGAACTATCCCCAGAACGATCCATACTATACGTAATCATTCTGCTGCAGAACTTGCGGGAGGTGAATTGGAAGGCTTGATCATAGGACCTCCCAATCCTATAATGGGGTTGATCTTTACCATATTAATTTTATTGATAGTTGCATATATTCAAGGAAGTAGGATTGAACTGCCCTTGGCTCATGGCAGAGCAAGAGGCGCGAGAGGGAGATACCCTATAAAGCTGATCTATGCTTCAGTGATCCCGATAATCTTGGCCCATGCTCTTTTAGCTAATATCAATCTATTTTCCATGTTATTCTATACTAATCCAACTTTCCAGAATTTTCCACTTTTAGGTGGCCAGGAATGGCTCGGAGTTTTTCAAGAAGGTACTACTGAGCCGATAAGTGGTGCCGTTTGGTACCTAAACGCTCCAGATGGTATACAGGGATGGTTGCTGCCGTTAATTTCGGAAAGATATGAGCATATGCTCCGACCAGAAGGTGTCGAGTGGACTCACTCAAAACTTGCTGTAATAGCTCGGGTCATAGGGCATATGCTGTTCATGGCTATCACATGTGTACTTTTCGCAAAATTCTGGGTAGAGACCACAAATATGGACGCTGAATCTGTCGCTGATCAGATACAGGACAGCGGGATGCAGATACCTGGTTTCAGAAGAGATCCTAGGGTTTTAAGAAGAGTATTGAAAAGATACATACCGACTGTGACGATATTCAGCGGATTGTTCATAGGCATTGTGGGTGCTGGATCGGATCTACTTGGATCTGTCGGTGGAGCTACAGGTATCAGTCTGTTCTTAGCCGTATCTATACTTACAGAATTGTACGAGCAGATAG
>SL_8KL_010_SEDDRAFT_10002712_pt1 | contig 14826 bp, 19 predicted proteins | sample SodLakKL_010_SED_4_FD_11160 | JGI IMG/M metagenome (IMG submission 11160) | reverse complement strand
CCGTCACGACTTGCGAGGACCCGTCACGACTTGTGAGGACCCGTCACGACTTGCGAGAACCTGTTTCAGGTCGCGTCCTCCGCGGGCGGCGACTGCTCGCTGGAGAGCGCCCGACGCGTCGGCTCGTCGATCTCGACGAGGTGACAGAGCGGATTTCCGGGATAGACGACGGGGTTCTCTAAGACGCCGATGAGCAGCCCGGTGAACGGCGCTTCGACGCCCACCGGCTCCTCTTTAAACGGGTTCGTGATCGTCGCGATCCGGTCGCCCTCGTGGACGAGCGAACCGCTCTCGTAGTGGGTGTCGACGATACCGCCGACGTCGGCGCGAAGCCACGTCTTCTCGCCCGCCTCCGAGACGATGGTCCGCCAGCCCGGCCAGCGAACCGTCGGCGTCTCCAACAGCCCGTACTCCGCGAAGACGGATCGGACGCCGGCCAGCGCGTCGTCGATGAGCTCACGCTGGAACCGGTGTGCCTCGCCCATCTCGATGGTGATCGTCGGGACCCCGTCGGCGGACGCCTCCCCACGCAACGTCCCGCTCGGGCCGGTGCTGTCGAGGATCACGCTCGAGCCGAACGCCATCGCCAACCGGTGGACGGCCATATCCGTCATGTCGCCGCGCACGTGTAACATGTTCGTCCGGCCGCGCGTGGACGTGTGGAAATCGAGCCCGAAATCACAGGGAGCGATGAAGTTCGAGTAGATCCGGTGGGCCATCCGCTTCGAGCTGGTCGAGCCCTCCTGTCCCGGGAACGATCGGTTGAGGTCGCGGTCGTAGACGGGGAGATACCGCTGTTGGGCGAGAAAGCCGGGGACGTTGAGCACGGGCAGACAGACCAGGGTGCCGGCGAGCCCCGAGAGGTCCCACTCGTGGGCGACCTCGCGGACGACCTCGATCCCGTTGAGTTCGTCGCCGTGGGCCGCAGCCGAGAGGAACGCCGTCGGCCCGTCGCGCTCGCCGTTGACGATCGTCACCGGGATGCGAACCGGGTCGCCGAGATAGGTTTCGCTGATTCCGTACCGGATGTTCTGGGTCTCACCCGGCGCGACCGCGCCGCCGTTGTAGGTGAAGACCCCATCGTCGCTCATGTCCCACCGATACCGGGGTGGGGGTATATATATGACGACCGTGCGACCGGCGCACATGATCGATCGGGATGGATCGGGGCCCCTCAGGCACGTGACGGCCGCGTGGCGTCGACGATGGCGGCCATGCTCACGAGGACGACCGCGAGCGTGAGCGCGACGGCGGCGGTGTAACTCCCCGTGAGCGCGACGCTCGCCGCGCCGGCCGGCGGCATCGCGAGCGCGCCGATCCCGCCGGCGACGTTGAAGATGCCCACGATCGCCGTGTCCCGCCGTGGGTCGTATATCTCCATCAGGAGCGGAATGTAGATGGTCGCCGTCCCGCCGAGCCCCAAGCCGATCAGGACGACGGCGGGCGCGAGCAGGACGGGCCATGGCACGAGCAGGGTCGCGATCCCGACGCCCGAGACGGCGAGTGACCCCAAAAACGCCCGCCTGGTCCCGATCCGGTCGGCGACGTAGCCGCCGCCGATCCGCGAGACGATGCTGACGCCGCCGATGAGTCCGAACGTTAACGATGCGGTCGTCGTCGCCAACCCCCGGGCGGCGAACAGGTCGACCGCGTACGCGGCGAGCAGCTGATACCACGCGAACGCGAGGCTCATACCCACGAAAAGCAGCTGGAACCGACGGGTCCCGATCAGCCCGCGCGTCCATCGTCCCACGGCCCTGAGCGAGGTCCCGTCCGTCGAGACCCAGAGGGGTCGCCGACAGAACAGCGCCGCGACCGCGAACGCGGCGGCGGTCACGAGCAGGATGGCTGCGAAGGCGTCTGCGAGGCCGACCGTGTCGATCCCGTACTGCCACGCTGGCGGCAGGATGGTCAGGCCGACGCCGTTGCCGACGAATATCAACCCCGTCGCCGCACCACGGCGCCGGTCGAACCACCGGGGGACGACCGAGGCGAGCATGATGAACGCCGTCCCGAGCGCCAACCCGAGCAGCGCGAAGACGACGAGCACCCCGACGTACGATTCCACGACCGACAGCCCGGGGGCCATCAGGGCGGTAACGGCCGCACAGGCGAGCAACACGAGCCGTGCGGAAACGCGGGTGGTCAACAGCCCCACGACGCCGGAGCCGATGAAGAACGTGAACAGCATGACCGAAAAGATCGCCGACGCCGGGAGCGACCCGATCCCGAACGTTTCGCTCACCGCCCGCTGTAAGATCCCGTACGACAGCGGGGTCCCGAAGGTGAACACCATCGCGACCGCACCGACGACGGCCACCAGCCAGCTTCGGGGTCCGTCCGGTCGCTCCTCCAGCCTGAACACGGTCCCGATTACCCGGCGGCGGTGAAAGAGCCCCCGATACCGGAACCGTGCGGCGGGATCCGAACCGCCGGGTGGCGATCAGCGTGGCGGTGGACGGGGCGTTCGATCCCGCGGCGTTTATAAGTGAAGGTGGGATTATACCCTCCCATGACGGACTTTGGGCTGCGCGTTCGAATGGCGGTCGTCGGGTCGCTTCTGGCGGCGTTGTACTTCGCCGTCGGAATCCTCGGACTCGCGATATTGGGAACCGGCGCCTGGCCGATCGTGGCGCTGTTGTTGCTCACCTTCCCCGTCCTCCAGTACAAATTCGGGACGTGGATGGCGACGCGGAAGGCCGAGGAGATGCCGGAGGAGGGCGCATACGCCGACATCCACCACATGACCGAGTCGCTCGCGCGGGACATGGGCATCCCGAAGCCACGGCTGATGGTGATGCGTATGGGCGTCCCAAACGCCTACGCGACCGGCCGGAAGGGCAAGGGCGTCGTCGTGGTGAGCGAGGAGCTGATCCGGCTGCTCGGCCGGGACGAACTGGAGGGCGTCATCGCCCACGAGCTCGCCCACATCAAGAACCGCGATGTGTTGATGATGACCGTCGGCAGCTCCATCGGAATGATGGTCGGCTGGGCGGTCTACTTCGTCTACGTCTTCGTCGGCGAGGACAACCCGGGCAGGTTCCTCGTCGGGTGGGTCCTCTCCATCGTCGCCCAGATGCTCGTCACCGTCCTCGTCATGGCCATCTCCCGCTACCGCGAGTACGTCGCCGACGACGACGCGCGCAGACATATCGGAAGCGGCGACCCGCTTGCCCGGGCGCTCGAAAAGATCTCGGCCGGTTCGGAGGGGCGTGAATCGACGGTCGAAGACGCCACCGCGGCGCTGTGTATCTTCAACGGCGGACGGGGACTGCTCGCATCGATCTTTGCGACCCATCCGCCGACCGAAAAGCGGATCGAACGGCTCCGAAACTGATCGGGCCGCTCCGGGACGCATCGGGCGGCTACACCGTCACCGAATCCGTTCACCACACTCCCGGCACAGCCGCACGCCGGGGAGATTCCGTTTCTCACATAACGGACACCGTCTGGCTCCCGGATGTGACGCGGTCGCCGTTGCGAGGATATCGGCGGCGGAGGGGGCCGGCCGCTCGTCGAGCGTTCCTCGCGCGATGAGCGTGTCGATAAGCCGGTCGTCCCGCAGCCACATCATGAACCGCCAGAACCCGAGGAACAACAGCGTCGGCCCGACCATCGCGACGCCGGCGACGAACAGCCGAAAGGCGATCTCCACGGTCGACAGGTCGGCCATGTGAGTACCGTGGGACTCAGTGACAAAGGCCGTTTCGCCGAGCACCTCCGCGTCCTGTGAGCGACGCGTGGATCGACGACGGACAGCCCTCAACCGAGCCGCATCCGATCGACTAGCTCGGCGGTCGCGTCCGGCTCGAACCGCAACGGCCGTCGCCACCACGGACCCTTCCCCGAATCGGCCGACAGCTCTGTGACGAGGTGGTTCGCCTCGACACCCGCGGTCGGCGTACTTAAGGGTACGACACGATCGAGGAGCCCGGATGCGTCCGAGTCACCCCCGACGATCACCCGTGCATCGAACGGGTCGCGTTTGAGATGGGCGTTCGTGGGTGCGACCTCGGCGGCAGCCGCACGTGTCGGCTCCGGAAGGAGGCGGTCGATCCGCATCGCCGCAAAGAGATACGCACCCCAGTCGGGGGCGAGGTCGTCGTCGACCGCGACCCCTTCTGCCGCGAGCCAGTCGCCGTCGCGGTCGTCGGCCCCCTCATCCCCCACAGCTTCCCCGCCGGGTCCGCGCCAGTCGGCCGGCCGAAGCGTGAGCGTCGCATAAAACAGGAGCCAGTCCCCGGGTTCGAGCGCCGAGATCGGGCCGGCTTTCACCCCGAAGGGGTCGCCGTAGGTGGCCCGCTCACGCCCGTGGACGCCGGGAAACTCCGGGTCGGCGTGGATCGGGGTTTCCGACAGCGACGCCGGGAGCCGGAAGGGCACGTCGAGGTCGGCATAGGTCGGCAGCGGCTCCTCCGTCGGGAACTCCCCTTCCGGGCGCGTCGGCGCTGATTCCGGGATCGGGACGTACGCGAAGGAGCCGTCCGGATAGACCGGACCCCGAAACCCCGGCTCGTTGGTGTTGGCGGCGACGTTGACGGCGACGGCGCGCGGCTTACTCCCCATCGGGAGCGTCGAGGTCGCGCTTGAACTCGTCGAATCGATCGAGGTCGTCGGGGAGGTCGTATGGGATCTCCCGTTCGTCCTGTCGGTTCCGGAGCTTTCCGTCGGGGAGTTCCTCGGCGACGTCCTCCCAGCCGGGCTTCACGCGCACGCTCCGGGCGGGCATGCCGACGACGACGTGGTGGGCCGGCACGTCGCCCTGAACGACGGCGCGTCCGCCGACCACGCTGTTTTCACCGATACGGCAGCCCGCACGGACCATCGCGTCGTAGGTGACCCGGGCGTCGTCCTCGACGGTCGTGTGGAAATTTCGAACCGCGGTCTGGTCGACGATGTCGTGATCGTGGCTGTAGATATGGACGCCGTCGGAGATGGAGACCCGATCGCCGATCGTGAGCGCGCCGCGGTCATCGAGATGGACGTCGTCGTGGATCACGACGTTGTCGCCGATCTCGATGTTGTGTCCGTAGGTGAACGAGATTCCCTTAAAAAAGCGGCAGTTGTCGCCACACTCCGCAAAGAGGTGTTTGCCGAGCATCTGCCGGAATCTGAGCGCGAACCCGACGTTGTCGGCCATCGGGGTCGCATCGAACTGCCGCCAGAGCCACTGGAGGTGTTTCGAGCGCTGGAAGGCGGCCTCATTCTTTTCGGCGTAGTACTCCGATTCGAGCGTCGCGTTACACGGGTCATATCCCTGTAGGCGAACGCGCTCGGCCGTCGAGACCTCCTCGCCGTCCCGCCAGGCCTCCCACGGCTCCCTGTCGCCGAACAGGTCGATCAGGACGTCCCGCACGACCTCACAGGTGTCCTCGTCCGAGGAAAGCCGCGTATCCACTTCGTCGATGAAGCCTCGGACCCCTGCCTCGGCGGCGTCGGGGAGGGACACATGTCGCTTCGTCATTGCCCGCCCTTGGACGGGGGTCCACAAATGGATTCGGTTACAGGCCGGTCACGTACTGACGAGCGTGTAACCCCGTCACCACCGATCCGAATCGACGGAACGACAACAAAAACGGACCGTCGGCTCGTTTCGAACGCTATTCGGCGTAGAGGGGGTACTCCGCACAGAGTTCGAGGACGCGGTCGCCGACGGCCTCGATGGTCGAGTCGTCGTCGTGGGCGTCGACGACCCGGTAGATCAGATCGCCGACCTCCTCCATCGCCGCCTCGTCGAACCCGCGCGTCGTGAGCCCGGCGGTTCCGGCACGGATGCCGGAGGGGTTGAACGGCGAGCGCGTCTCGCCGGGGACGGTGTTCGCGTTGAGGACGATGTTCGCGGCCGCGAGCGCGTCCTCGGCCTCACCGCCGGTCAGGTCCGGGTGCGACTCCCGAAGGTCGACCAACACGAGGTGGGTGTCCGTGCCGCCGGAGACGAGCGAGAGGCCGTGATCGGCGAGCGTCTCACCGAGCGTCTCGGCGTTGTCGACGACGGCCTGCGCGTACTCCTCGAAGGAGGGGTCGAGCGCCTCCTTGAACCCGACCGCCTTGCCGGCGACGTTGTGCATCAACGGACCGCCCTGCCCGCCGGGGAAGACGGCCTTGTCGATGTCATCGGCGTACTCGGCGTCGCACATGACGATCCCGCCGCGGCCCGCCCGGATGGTCTTGTGTGTCGACCCGGTGACGAAGTCGGCGACGCCGACCGGTGAGGGGTGTACACCCGCTGCGACGAGCCCCGTAATGTGGGCGATGTCGGCGAGGTGGTAGGCGTCGACGTCGTCGGCGACCGCCTGGATCCGCTCCCAGTCGACGGCGCGGGGATATGCGGAGTAACCGGAGACGATGATGTCGGGATCGAACGACTCGGCCAACTCGGCCAGGCCATCGTAGTCGATCCGGCCCGTCTCGGCGTCGACCTCGTACTGCTCGACGGTGTAGGTCTGTCCCGTGAAGTTCGCCGGGTGGCCGTGTGAGAGGTGACCGCCGTGGTTCAACTCAAGCGAGAGGATCTTGTCGCCGGGCTCCAGCATCGCGAAATAGACCGCCTGGTTCGCCTGTGTCCCCGAGTGAGGTTGGACGTTGACGTGTTCTGCGCCCCACAGTTCGGTCGCGCGCTCGATGGCGAGCTCCTCGACCTCGTCGGCGTGGGCACAGCCGGCGTAGTATCGGGCACCGGGGTAGCCTTCGGCGTACTTGTTCGTCAGAACGCTCCCTTGGGCCTCGAGAACGGCCTCGCTGACGTGGTTCTCGCTCGCGATCATCGCCAGGGTCTCCTCCTGCCGGTCGCGCTCGCCTCCCAACGCATCCGCGACCGCGGGATCGACCGCTCGAACCGAGTCGTAGTCCATATGGGTGTGCAGGCGGGGCCGAAAATAAGCCTATCCGTCCGCTTCCGGTTGGCGACGTCCTATCCGTCCGCTCCCGGCTGGCGACGTCCGCGTCACACCCTGACGCGCCTCGTCCAGTTTTCCACCGTGAGAATCGCCCGGCGTCGATGTGACACGCGTGAGCGGCGTATTTTCCGCTTCGCGTTCCTCTCGTGGACTTTTTCCTCAAATCTCCCCGTTAATATTAAATATAAATCTGCTCTTTACATGCCAAGATAATGGAATCGAACCTGCTGGGGACGAGCGTCGAGGAGGTACTCGACGCGGCGTTCTCCGATACTGGAGACGACCTGCTCGTCGTCGACCCGTCACCGGAAACGATCGTCTCGATCGTCGAGGCGGGCGACGCCGGTGGCACGCTCCCGACGACGTCGGTACTCGCCGACCGGCGCGTCCTGAAGGACGTACTCGGCGAGTTTCTGATCGCCTCAAAGGCGGCGGACCTCATCGACGACGGCGTCCTTTCGATCCGCGTCCTCCCGGCGGACGCCGAGAACTCGCTTTTCGTCTCGTCCTCGCGCGTCCTCGCGCTCGTGACCACGGACGGGGGGCTGTCGGCGCTCTCCTCGAACGACGACGCCTTCGTCTCGGAGGTCTTCGGGACCTACCGGGAGCTCTTCGAGGCGGCGGAGCCGTACTCGCTCCGGACGCCGCCGCTTAGTCGTGTCCGTGAGACGATGGCGGCGGATCTCGGCGAGGCGACCCGCGAGGATTTCGACCGGGCGCTTGCCGCACTTGAGGGGGACGACGACTCGGACCTCGACGAGGTCACCGTCTCGCTGCTCGTCGCCGCCCGAAACGACGTGCTACTGTATGACGTCTCGAAATGGGGCGAGGACGTCGGCATCGCCTCGAAAGCGACGTTTTCGCGGACGAAGACGCGCCTTGAGGACCTCGGTCTCATCGACACCGAAAAGGTCCCGATCGACGTCGGCCGCCCCCGTCTCCGGCTGAAGATCGGCGATGAGCGGCTTGCGGGCCTCGACGCCGCGGCGCTCGTCGAAGCCGCTGCCGAACAGCTCTGAGTGGATACTTCTCCGGCTCGCCCCCTGTGCCCCCGTTTTCCTAACCGGCACGCGGTCGCTCCCCGTGGGTTTTTTTGACCGCTCCCCGTCGATGCGGCATGGACATCGGATTGGTCGGCGATGGGCCAGCGACGGAGGCCGTCGCGGCGGCCCTCGGCGACGTCGACGTGAACGTGATGCCCGTCGAGGCAACGCTGCTCGACGGGTTCGACCTCGCGGTCGTGGCAGGCACCGCCGGCTCGGACGTCTTCACCGCCGCGAACGATCGGCTCGATCGCTGGGTCGCGATCGAGGTCGGCGGGGTCGGCGGCGTCCCGCTCGGGGAGGTCGACGCGTCGGTCACGGTTTTTGAACGCGCGTGCTATGAGTGTCTGTGTGGACGCGTCGCCGCGAGCACACCCGAGCCGGCCTCGTCGCCGTCGGGGAGGCGGTCCGCGGTCAGGTATGCCGGTGCGGTCGCCGGCCGACGGGTCATCCAGTTGTTGTCCGGCGAGCCAGTCGGGGAGACGGTCGTGGAGGTGCCGGGTCCCGAGCGGGCCCTCCTTCCGCTCCCCGGTTGTACCTGTGGTGCCGGACCGGACGGGGCGATCCCACGGGACGGTCGTGAGGTCCCCCTTGACGACGCCATCTCGCGGGCCGAACGCGCGATGGATTCACGGGTCGGGCCGCTCCGGGAGGTCGGCGAGCAGTCGTCGTTCCCGGTCCCGTATTACGTCGCCGCCACGGCCGATACCACCCGCTTCTCCGACGCCCGTGCCGCCGAGTTCGCCGGCGGCGCCGACGTCGACTGGAACGCCGCGTTCATGAAGGCGCTCGGCGAGGGGCTCGAACGATACGCCGCGGGGATCTATCGCCGCGACGCGTTCACGACCGCGCCCGCCGCCGACGTGCCGAACCCGATCCGCCCGGACGCCTTCGTGCGCCCCACGGATGCCGACGAGTACGATCCGGACGAAGCGCTGCCGTGGACGACCGGCGAGGACCTCGCGACCGGCGAGCCGGTCAGCCTGCCGGCGGAGTTCGTCCACTTCCCGCCGCCCGAGCGGCGCTATCGCCCCGCGATCACGACGGGGTTGGGGCTCGGCAACGACGGCCCGGAGGCGCTCTTATCGGGCCTCTACGAGACCATCGAGCGCGACGCGACGATGACGAGTTGGTACTCGACGATCGAGCCGCTCGGGCTCGAGGTTGACGATGAGGACTTCACCGAGCTGTGCAAGCGCGCCCGTGCGGAGTCGCTGTCGGTCACGCCGCTTCTGTTGACGACGGACGTCGACGTCCCCGTCGTCGCCGTCGCCGTCCATCGCGACGGCGACTGGCCGCGGTTTGCCGCCGGCTCCGGCGCGGACCTCGATCCCGTCGCGGCCGCCCGGAGCGCGCTCGCGGAGGCGCTGCAGAACTGGACGGAGTTGCGCGAGATGGGTCCGGAGCGTGCCGCGGACGAGGGTGCCGCGATCGGCTATCACGCCGACCTCCCGGATGCCACCCGGGAGTTCTTCGATCCAGACGCCTCCGTCCCGATCGCGGGTCTCGGCGATCCGGACCTGCCGGGAGCGGACGCGCTCGACGCGGTGCTCGACCGGCTTGGGGAGGTCGGCCTCGACGCCTATGCCGCCCGGACGACGACTCGGGACCTCGCGGTGCTCGGGTTCGAGGCGGTTCGCGTCCTCGTCCCCGACGCCCAGCCGCTTTTCACCCGCGAGCCGTTCTTCGGCGACCGCGCGCGGGAGGTGCCCCGATCGATGGGGTACGAGCCGACGCTCGACGCCGAGTATCATCCGTTCCCCTGACCGGCGAGACACAGGTGAGCGTCCCCGTCTAGTCCCCCCGTCCCCTATTCGACCCTCCCGCCCGTTTTTAAGTGTCCGGCGGACGCCGATCGCTCATGGACGTCAGTTCCGAGAAGGAAACCGAGGCGGTAGAGGCGGTTCCCGGTGTACATCTCACCCAGGGCGCACACGGCGAGAAGGCGAGCATTCAGCGGTTTTATATCGAGCCGGGTGCCGAGGTCCCCGAACACGACCATCCTCACGAGCAGGTCGGGACGGTGACGAGCGGCACGCTCACGTTCCTGATCGACGGCGAGGAGGTCTCGGTACACGCGGGCGACACCTTCGCGATCCCGGGCGGCGAGCCACACGCCGCGGTCAACGAGGGCGACGTTCCCGTCGAGGGGTTCGACGTCTTCACCCCGCCGCGGGTCGACCCGGATTGGGGGGAGTAGGGCGGCCCTGCGCTGGGAGTATATAATAGTCCGTAAGCACCCATCGCTTACCGCAGGTCCACGCGGACGGCCTCATCCGGGGTCGGCTCCCGCCAGCAGAACGCGCCGTCGTCGACGGTGTACGCCTCGATCCGGACGACGAGCCGAGCCCCATCAAGCGTCGCGCGCAACACCGGCCCGGTCGCCGTGACCGCGAGGTAGGGTGGGGCGGCGACGGGGGGTGCCCGAAGCGTTCCACCGGCGGCCGCGACGAGGTCCGGGAGGAGTTCGACCAACGCCTCTTTGAGCCCGGCACGTTCGAGGACGGCGTTGAGCGTCGACCTGAGCCCCCGGGAGTGTCGGGTCGCCTTCATTTCCCCGACTTCCTGGCTCGCCGGGTCGCCGTCGGCGGTCGCAGAACCGTCACCATCCGTCGTCTCGAACCCCGCCGCGACCGCGGCGGCACACGCCAGCACGTCCGCGACGGTCCCGCGGTGTTCCGCAAGCAGGCAGTCGCGGGCGGCGTCAGGGTCGAGATCCGTCACAGGGGTTCATCCAGTGGCCGGTGAAAAACCGTTTGCGGTCCGCTTTTGCCCCCGGGGAGCGGTTGTTCGGGTATGACCATCGGATCCGATGAGGTCGCGGAACTGATCGAGGCGGGGATCCCCGACTGCGTCGCGCGGGTGACCGCGCCGCGGGCGTACAACGACGAGAACGAGGACGCCCACTTCGCGGCGTTCGTCGTCTCGCCCGCCTTCGAGGGGGAGTCGCTCGTCGCCCAACACCAACGCGTCTACGACGCCGTCGGCGATGAGATGACGAACTCGGTCCACGCGCTGGAGATCAAGACGTACACCCCGGAGGCGTACCGCGAACACGGCGACGGCTCGCTCGACGACGAACTTCGCGCCGCCGGGTTATTGCCGGCCGCGGACGAGTGAACGATGACCGGAAGTGGGCGATGACCGGGGACGACGCCCGCGCATCGGTGCGGGTCGTCTGTGACGACTGTGCGTTTATAAACACGTATTCCCGGCTCCGTGATGCCAGGGTCGCGCTATCGGCGCACGAACGAGAGACCGGACACGCCGTGGACTGGCGGATCGGTCGCCTCTCAGCCGGCGTCGAGCGCGCGGGCGATGCCGCCGGCGTCTGCGGGATCCCAGGGACCGCGGATCCGGGAAACCCGCTCGTCGAGCCGTCGGAACGGCGCGACCGGACGACGGAGTGACTCCGGCGGGCTCCACCGAATTCCCGCTCGTCCCGCCGACGGCGACGAGGGATGGGCTTATTTTGCCACCACCCTCACGGGTAGTATGGATGCCGGGGACGCGGCGATTTTGGGGGTTGCCGGCGTGATCGTCGCGATCGTTCTCGGCGCCGTTGTCACCGCCGGAGCGCTCTTCGGGTTCGACGAGTCGGTGGTGCGTCCGTTCGCGCTGCTCGCGGCCGAACCCTTCGCGTGGATCGTCGTCGCCGCCCTCCTCGTCGCTGTCGTCGGCCACGCCTATCTGGACTGAGCGCCCGACCGGCGTACACCCTCACCCGTCCTCCCGCCGCTTTTCGGTCGCATCGACCTTCCGAACCGCCGAGAGCAACGTCTCCAGCGCGCCGTCGACGCTCGCGGTCCGTACCTCGTCGCGGCCGCCGTCGAGGAGGAGCCGGGTGCTCCGCGCGAACGAGCGGTCCGTCCCCCACGGCGCGGCGTAGGCGACGCCGACGTAGACGAGCCCGACTGGTTTCCCCCCACGGCCGCCGCTCGGACCGGCGATCCCGGTCGTCGAGACGGCCCATGTCGTGTCGGCATGGTCCCGGGCCCGCGCGGCCATCTCACGGGCGACCGGCGCGCTGACCGCCCCGTGGGCGTCGAGTGCCTCGCGGGAGACGCCGAGGACCGCCCGCTTTGCGTCGTAGGCGTACGTCACGAATCCGCGGTCGAAGTAGTCGCTCGCGCCCGGGACGTCGACGATCCGCGCGCTCACGAGGCCACCCGTGAGCGATTCGGCGGTCGCGAGCGTGTCCCCCCGTTCACGGAGGAGTTCACCGAGCTTGACCGCGGGCGGGTCGTCGGCCTCGTCGTCCGCATCGCCCCCACGACCCGTCGTCTCCCTATCGCTCATACGTCCCCTGGACCCGCCGCGACCTTGAAACCCGCCACCCTCTTGGGCCCCGGCGGCCGATCGACGGTATGGTCGAGCGCGACGATCCTTCCACCCAGTCGGAGGGAGACGATCCCATCCCACGCGATCGGCTCGTCGCGCTCGTCGAACGCGCCACGGGATCGCGGCTCCCGGTCGGGACGGATCGGGTCATGCTGTCGACACGCGGNGACGACGTTGGGCCGCCCGCNCTCGTCTCAGAGGCGNTCCCCCGGACGGGCAGCGTCGTCGGCGTCGTCCCACAGCTCGTGCCGTCGCTTCTCCCGAGGACCCCTGAAGCGGGAGCGNCGCTTGACTCGCCACCCGACGTCGACGCCATCGACGCCCGGATCGTGNTCGTCGGGACGGCGCGCGACCGATTTCGGGGCCCGGCGGGCGCGGCCCTTCGCCCGCTGCTCACGGAGTGGCCCGTCGACCTCCACGTGGCACCCGGGGACTCCCCCGTCGGGATCCTGCTCGTCGACGATCGCGTGATCGTCGGCTGGTTCGACACTGAGGGGCTCGCGGCGGTACTCGTCACCGACGAGGCGGCCGTCCGCGAGTGGGCGGTCGGGTCGGTGCAGCGATATCTCGCCGCCGCCGACCCGCTTTGAGGCCGCAACTCACGCTCCACGTCACGGACCGACGGCGTGAAGTCGACGCCGTGACAAACGCGGCCATGGAGGTCGAGTGTCGCTTCTTCGGACCGTTTCGCGACGCGGTCGAGGATACCCGGGTGACCCTGACGGTCGAGGCTGGTGCGACCTGCGGGGACCTCCTCGACCGGCTCGAAACGCGATACCCCGAACTCGACGGGCGATTGGTCGACACGGATGATGACGGGCTTGCCGGGAGCACGGTCGTCACGCGGAACAAAACCGATATCAGACACCTCGATGGGCTGGAGACGGCGCTGTCGGATGGTGACGTCATTCGGGCGATCCCGTCGGTGTACGGCGGGTAGTCCCGCCGCATATCTTTTTTAACTCACCGATCGAATCTCGACGGTATGAAACGACACGTACTCCTGGTCGCGGGCTTGCTCGGGTTGCTCGAACTCCTCGCCCCGCGGGTCGTCCTCCGTGGCGTGACGAAGCTGGCATATCGGAGCGCGGAGGACGCCGAACCGCGCGACTGGCTCCCCGTCGCGGTCCGGGTCGAGGGCGCCATCTTGGTGTCCTCGGCGCTCGTGGGGCTTTATAAACTGAGCGGCACGTCCGCTGACGTCGCCGACGAGACGCCGTCGGAGGGCGATGCCGAGGACGACCCGGTCGGTGGAGACGACGGCGACCCCCTGTCGATCGACTGACCGACCGATCCCGCCTCCTCGTTTTAGCCGTCCGAGCGGTGCCCACCTGTCGCCTCCTCGACGGACCGGCCCTCACGGAGGACGTGACAGTCACGGCAGCGCGCCTCGTACGACTCCTCGGCCCCGACGAGGATGGTCGGGTCGTCCGCGTGGGCCGGTTCGCCCTCGATCAGTCGCTGGTTCCTGCTCGCGGGCTCGCCACACTGGGTGCAGATCGCCTGGAGCTTATCCACGTATTCGGCGGTCGCCATCAGCTGTGGGAGCGGCTCGAAGGGCTCCCCGCGAAACGTCACGTCCGTGCCGGAGACGATGACCCGGGTNCCCCGGTCTGCAAGCCCGTTACAGGCCTCGACGAGCGNGTTCGAGAAGAAGTTCGCCTCGTCGATGGCGACGACCTCCGCGTCGCCCGCGTCGGCAAGGATCGTGAGCGGCCCGTCGCCCTCGTTGTCCACGACCGTCGCCTCCCACTGCCGGCCCGTGTGGCTCCCGATCGTCGTCTCGCCGTAGCGGTCATCGATGGCGGGCTTATAAACCGCGACCGACTGACCGGCGATCTCCGACCGGCGGAGCCGCCGCAACAGCTCCTCGGTTTTCCCCGAGAACATCGACCCGGTGATGACCTCGATCCACCCAGAGCGGGTGATGGCGTGCATATCCGATCGGGCGGTCACCAACGACTAAACCGTTACCTTCCAGACGCCCCAGCCGCCGACCGACTCCAACGTGACCGCCCATCAGAAACTCGGCGCAAAGCGTGCGAGCCCGGCGATCCCGCGGGCAACCCCCGTCAACAGCAGGAGGTAGATGACGTTCCCGATGGTGGCGGCCGCGAGGAATCGACCGCGAGGATAGGCGCTCAAGCCCGCGGGGATCGACATCAGACATCGCACCCCGGGGATCAGGTTGGTGATAATGATCCCGGCACCGCCGAAACGATCGAACAGCCGCCCAACGAGGTCCATCTTCCGGTCCCCGATCCGATCCTTCACGACGAACGGGACACGGTCGACGTACGGGACCGTTCGACGGATTCCAATGAACTCGGGGCTCTCCTCGTTGAACCCGCGATAGATGGTGAACTGCCCGAGCGTGGAGGCGACGACGCTCGCGACGGCGACGAGCGCGATGACCTCGTTCGAGGGTGCCGAAAGCGCCACGTAGGCGACGTACANCGTCGCCGGCGGCATGAACTTCCCGACGAGGGTCCCGTCGAGGTAAAAAAGCAGCAGGATGACCGGGACGCCGAGCGCCTTAAGCAGGC
>SL_8KL_010_SEDDRAFT_10002708_pt1 | contig 14831 bp, 13 predicted proteins | sample SodLakKL_010_SED_4_FD_11160 | JGI IMG/M metagenome (IMG submission 11160) | reverse complement strand
CCACCACCGGTAAAGACTCAATTAAACCGGTAGAGCAAATTATCTATTTCGACTGTTACAGTGGAATCAGCGGCGACATGACTCTGGGTGCGCTTTTAGATTGCGGAGTGGATCTTGCCAGTTTGCAGGAACTGCTAAAAAAGCTTAATTTGTCCGGCTACCGCCTGGAATCAGAAAAAGTGACCCGCGGTGGAATAGCCGGAACTAAAGCCCTGGTTCAGCTCGAAGATAATTCCCCTGTAGAGCGGCATCTTTCTAATATTTTAGAGATTATTGATCAGTCTGATCTGCCCCAGCCGGTTTGCCAAAACAGTTCTGCTGTTTTCCGCCGTCTGGCCGAAGCAGAAGCGGCAGTCCACGGGATTGCAGTGGAAAAAGTGCATTTCCACGAAGTTGGAGCGCTTGATGCGATTATTGATATTGTAGGTACATGTGCAGCGCTTTATCTTTTAAAAGTTGACCGCATTTACTGCTCACCATTACCTGCCAGCAGAGGTGAAATAATGTCAGCTCATGGCAGATTGCCTCTGCCAGCCCCGGCAACCCTGGAGTTGTTGACCAAACGGCAGGTCCCCATCGAAGGCCATGACAGCAATTATGAAATGGTTACCCCTACCGGCGCTGCAATAGTAACCGCTCTGGCTGATTCTTTTGGGCCGCTGAACAATTTTAACATTGAATCTGTCGGTTATGGAGCAGGCAGTATAGATCCCGGTCACCCCAATTACCTTCGCCTGCTGTACGGCTATGTTCAAATTTCTGAATCTGGTTATGAGGAGAAAATAATTGTAATTGAAGCTAATATTGATGATCTGAACCCTGAAATCTATGGCTACCTGATGGAAAAATTGTTTGCTGCCGGAGCTTTGGATGTCTACTTTACCCCGGTTCAGATGAAAAAAAACCGCCCCGGGGTTCAGCTAACCATTCTTTCTACCCCTGAAAAGCAAAAATTGCTCCAGCAGATTGTATTTACGGAAACCACAACCCTGGGCCTTCGTGCGACCACCACACGTAAAATTATGAGTGCACGGAAAACTAAACTGGTCCAGACCGCATGGGGTCAGGTGAGAGTTAAATATACTCCTGCCCAGGGGGAGCATTATCCCCTTCAGTACTGCCCTGAATATGAGGATTGTCAGAGTATAGCAGAGCAATCCGGTTTGCCAATGAAAGAAGTTTATCGTCTTGCAGAGTATCATTTCAGAAAGGAATATTTACAGGAATAATAATTGAATAATTAATAATTGTATAATATTGAAAGCATATACATCAAAATTAAGTGTTTTTAGTGGGCATAATGTGAGAATTGTATTGACATTTATATTATTTTGTAATATAAAGAAATGAGAGGAGGCGTTTATGATGAAAGAGAGTTCATTGCTACTTCAAATAAGAAGATTGAGCCGCGCATTTCTTCAAAGCGCTCATCAGGATTCTGCCCTTAAAGAAGGTGCCGGTGAAATAGCCAAGGCAACAGGTTCCGCTGTTTTAGTTATAGCAAACGACGGAGCTGTTTTGGCCAGTCAGCCAGGCGAAGGTAAGTCAGCCGAAGAACTCGAGGGCTTAATTGAAGAAGGATCTGTGACCAGTAATGCCGGTTTAATGTCTTTGATTCATCAGGAAGAGACTTTGTTTAACGAGCCTTATCCTGCCCAGGGAGATAAGCAGGCCGGTCAAACTGCGGTTGCGAAGAAAACCGCAAAGTATACAATTGTTCCGATTCACAGCAGTGGCAAACAATTAGCTGCTTTACTTTTATTCCAAATAGGTCACAGTTTAGATCAGGATCAATTAATTCTTGCAGAAATAGGGGCATCTATGGTTGGCATGGTTCTAAAACAGGAGACAGTTGATCAGGAAGAAGAAGATGCCAGGAATAAAAAATTGGCCGAAGGAGCCTTTGATAGCCTTTCTTATTCAGAAGTAGAGGCAATCAATGAAATATTAAAGACAATCACCAACAATGAAAGCATTGTTGTCGCAAGCAAGATTGCAGACGGGCTTGGTATTACCCGCTCCGTTATCGTTAATGCGCTGCGTAAGTTTGAAAGCGCGGGAATCATTGAATCAAGATCGCTTGGTATGAAAGGGACCCTGATCAGAGTTAAAAACCGGCATGCCCTGGAGATTATTGCCACACGTTCAGCAAAAATGAGTTCTATGCGGTGAGAATGCAGCGCTTGCTTTTAGTAGTGATTAGGAAAAAAACTTGATCTAAAAAATGAGTTCACACAGATTTATTAAAAATGAATAACTACCGAATTATCTGGCTGCGGTGGGGATTATCACGCCGCAGTGTTGTTCTGTTTGCGCAATTATATGTTTAAGGTTCTTTCGATCTGCACTATACTTCACAGGTTAAATTTATTATGATTGACAGTAGTCAAGGCGATTGTTAGAATGAGCCTTGCAATTAGAGAAAAATAAACTTTAAAAATCATACTTTTTAAGTGTGATAGGAGGATTTTATTAAGTGTTGGAAACCGGAGTATTATTAACCTTCCTGGGTATATTTGCGGCCAAAATTACCCACGTAAGTTTAGGCACCGTCCGTATTATATACTTGACCAGGGGAAACAGTGGAGCAGCTGCTCTAATTGGCTTTTTTGAGTCAATTATTTTCGTGGCAGCGCTGGGCGCTGTTCTTGCCAATATAGACCAGTGGAGCAATATTCTGGTTTACGGACTTGGTTTTGCTACCGGTAACCTGGTAGGCAGTAAAATTGAAGATATGATTGCGCTCGGATATGTAAATGCTCAGATTATCACTGTTCAGAACAGCGGAGCCCTTGAAGAATACTTACGGGAAGAGGGTTACGGTGTGACCAGTATGCCCTGTTATGGCAAGGAAGGCCCGCACAGTACCCTGCAGGTTTTGCTTAAGCGGCGTGAATTGCCCACTTTCCTAAAAAAAGTGCATAAGATTGATCCAGCTGCGGTAATATCAGTTTTTGATACCCGTAAAATTATGGGTGGTTATTTTGCAAGGATGAAGGCGAAATAAAGATGAACAGTTTAAACAAGGAANAATTAATTAATTCCCACAAAGCGATCGGTGTTATTGATTCAGGAGTGGGCGGGTTGACAGTGGTTAAGGAGATCAGTCGATGCCTGCCCCATGAAAGCATCGTCTATTTTGGCGATACGGCCCGCATGCCTTACGGTCCGCGGCCCAATGAAGAAGTGCGCCGTTTTNCCTTTGAAATGATCGAATTTTTACAGCACCAGGAAGTTAAATTAATTGTAGTTGCTTGCAACTCGGCCACTGCGGCAGGGTTGTCTTATTATCAGCAGGTATGTGAGCAGCCGGTCCTCGGGGTGATTGAACCGGGAGTGCGGGCAGCTCTGGCTTACAGTCAGAACAACCGGATTGGGGTGATCGGGACGGCCGGAACTATCGGCAGTTCTGAGTATGAAAAGACTCTTAAGAAGAACAATGGTTCACTGCACATAGTTTCTAGAGCTTGTCCGCTCTTTGTCCTACTGGTAGAAAATAACCTGGTGGACACTCCCGAAGCACGCAAAGTCGCCCACGAATATCTTGATCCTCTGTCGGATGAAAATATTGATACCCTCATTCTTGGCTGTACTCATTATCCTTTAATGGTTGATCTGATCCAGGAAGTAACTGGACCGCAGGTTAAGTTAGTTAACTCTGCTGAAGAAATTGTTACTGAAGTCGAAGGTAATCTGATCGCATCCGGCCAGCAAAACCCTCTCAACAGCGGAAAGACCCGCTACCGGTTCTTTGTTAGCGGTAACCCTCACCCCTTTGAAGAAGTCGGCTATAAGATGCTCCAGAGAGAGATTAAAGCCTATCAGGTTCAGCTTTAAACGAAAACTCATTCTTACCTGGGCCTTAAGTTATCTCCATAAATTATGCTTATTCCCGTTAACCCCTTCATCTTCTGGTTAAGGTTACCTACATCAATTTTCCCGTTTATAAGCAGGCTGCTAATTCCCTTATCTTCCAATAACCTTACATTGCCCGTAATCGCTTAACTCTTTCATCAGCCGGAGGGTGGCTGGAAAACAGGGCGCTGGAGCGGTTTGATGATCTGGCCCCGAGAGATGGGTTGACAATATAGAGGCCTTCTATGGCCTGGTTGTCTATGGGGCTGTCCTTAACCTGTTGGTTGGTGATTTTTTCTAATGCGCTGGCCAGGCCCTCAGGATAGCCGGTAAAATCAGCAGCTGTTGCATCAGCCAGATATTCCCTTTGCCTGGATATGGCGAACTTTAGCAGCTGAGCAAATATCGGGGCCAGGACTGCCAGAACAAGCAAAATAACAATCATGATCAGCTGGCCTTTCCCGCCACCCTGTCTGCCGCGCCGCATTCCACCGAACAGCATCATCCGCCGGGCCATCACGCTGACGAAAATGATCGTGCCGGCCAGCACGATAGCAACCGTAGCCAATAAAACATCGTAATTATTGATATGGGCCATTTCATGAGCGATCACCCCTTCTAATTCCTGCCGGTCCAGGCGGTCTAATAACCCCCGGGTTACGGCAATCACCGCGTGCTCCGGATTACGACCTGCCGCAAATGCATTAGGCACATCAGTCTCAATGACATAGACTTTCGGGGTTGGTTTGCCGGCAGCAATACTCAGCGCTTCCACTGTATTGTAGAGGTACGGCTCATCTTTTTTACTCACTTCACGTGCCCCGGCCATTCTGGTAACCACTCCCTGTCCGCTGAAATAGCTGATCAGAAACAGGATAACAAAGATTACACCGGCCAGGATAATCCCGGCAATTGGTTCGCCGATATAAATGCCAATCAAATAACCAATTCCACCAAAGAGTAAGGCATACAGGAAAAACAGAAAGAAAGTTCGCCGTTTGTTAGATGCTATCCTGCCGTATATTGGGTCCATAGCCTACTTCCACCACCTTGCTCGATATATTTATCTATCTTGCATATTGACTTCAGGAACTTCCCTGGCTCGCTCTGATTCGACTGCGAAGTATTCCCGGGTCTTAAAATTAAAAAGCCGGGCCAGCAGATTACTCGGAAAGCGCTGGATTACCATATTTAGCACCATTACCGTGCGATTATAGCGCTGCCTGGCATAGGCAATTTTGTTTTCAATACCCGCCAGTTCTTCCTGCAGCATCAAAAAGTTCTGATTGGCTTTCAATTCCGGATAATTCTCTGATACGGCAAAAATACTCTTGATTGCTTTTTCTGCTGTATCATCAGCTCCGGCGTTTTCCTGTATCGTTGAAGCGTTTAACCAATCTGTCCTGGCCCTGGTAACCGTTTCGAGGACTTCTTGTTCGTGCTGCATATATCCCTTCACAGTATTCACTAAATTGGGAACCAGATCAAAGCGTTTTTGAAGAAGGGTATCGATATTTGAATATGCTGTATCCGCCATGTTGCGTAAGCTAACCAGGCGATTGTAGGTATAAATAATAAAAGCGATAACGAAAATGATAATCGCTAAGAGAAGGTAGTTGGTATCCATTATTGAGCCTCCTTGATTGAGTTTTCTTCTAAGTTTCTATTAGGCTGCCTTTAAAATTGGATCATTCTTTTAGGCTATCAATACATATTCTTTTTTTTTAGTCCTTTTTCCTCTAGCCCGGGACAGAAGAAGGAAAAAAAACTATGACGGGGAATAGATAATTTAGGATTAATATTGTTTGAAAACATTATAATGTAAGATCGGTTGGAACAAAACCAGAAAGGAAGTATATGATGCGAACTGATGGTAGAAATAATAATGAATTGCGGCCGATTAGTATCGTTCGCTCCTATTTGAAGTATCCGGAAGGCTCGGCTTTGATCACGCTTGGTGATACGATAGTGCTTTGCACTGCTTCGGTAGAAGAAAAGGTCCCCCCATTTCTCAATGGACAGGGGCAGGGTTGGGTGACGGCAGAATATGCTATGCTCCCTCGCTCTACAGAAGTCCGCGTGAACAGGGAAAGGGGAGGGGTTAACGCCCGCAGTCTTGAAATACAGCGTTTAATTGGTCGTTCTCTGCGGGCAGTAACCGATCTTCAACTGCTTGGTCATCGAACTATCAAGATCGATTGCGACGTAATCCACGCCGATGGAGGAACACGCACGGCGGCTATCAGTGGAGCTTTTGTGGCATTGATTGAAGCTCTGGATTATCTCAGGCAAAATAATAAGCTTGATAAATTGCCGGTCAGGGGTTACCTTTCAGCAGTTAGTGTCGGGCTCCTTGATGAGCAAGTTGTTTTTGATCTTACTTTTGAAGAGGATTCTGCAGCTGCAGTTGATATGAATATTGTGATGACAGCCTCAGGTGAACTGGTGGAAATTCAGGGATCTGCGGAAGGTAAACCGTTTAGCCGGGAACAGTTGGAACAGCTTCTCGATATGGCAGCAGCAGGGGTGCAGAAGATCAGTGTTTGTCAAAAAGAAGCGCTCGGCCCTGACCTTGATGCTCTGCTTCAAGAATTTGCTGATTACAGCTGAAGGGAGTGCATAGCCTTGAAAAAACTGGTCCTTGCTACAAACAACCTGGACAAGGTGGCAGAAATTAAAGAGTTATTACAAGATCTACCGGTTGAAATATTGACCCTGCAGGAATATCCTGATTTAATCATGCCTGAAGAAGATCAACCCACTTTTGCCGGTAATGCCGCTAAAAAAGCAGAGGCTGTAAGCCATCATAGCGGTGAGATGGCCCTAGCTGACGACTCAGGCCTTGAAGTAGATGCTCTGGAGGGGCGGCCGGGAGTCTGGTCAGCCCGTTATGCGGGAAAAGATGGAGATGCCGCGGCAAACAACCGGCTTTTGCTGGAAGAGCTAAAACCTGTTCCCCCGGAGAAGCGCAGTGCCCGGTTTAAGTGTGCTATTGCAGCAGCCCTGCCGGGAAGAAAAACTGAGATTGTTGAGGGAAGCTGCCCGGGAAAGATAGCGGAAAGCCCCAGGGGTCAGGACGGTTTTGGATACGATCCGCTTTTTATTTATGAACCGGTCGGACTTACCTTTGCCCAAATGTCTCGGGATAAAAAGAACAAGGTTAGCCACCGGGGCAAAGCCCTTCACGCGGCGCGGAAAATGCTGGGTCGGTTAATTTAAGGATTCAGCTGCCAATTTATCTTTTTGAGCCTGTCCTTTTTTTGACAGGACTGACGGGGGCATCTTTTGCATTCGTTTATAGTAGCGTTTGATCTCCTGAAAAAGGTGAAAGAGAGAGGCGCGGCTGATGAATTCATCTCTTGTTTTGGGTAGATCCATCAGCTCAAAACTTTTCCCCATTTTTTCCATTAACTGCTCCACCATCTGGTTGTGATTTTTTCTTCCGGTAACTCTTCGATATTGCATCCTTTGCACGATGCGGAACAGGCGGACCAGGGGAGAAGCCTGGGGAACCCTGATCGGTATTTGCCGGGCCAGAATATGCATTTCTTCGAGTCTTTTCAGCTGAGAGTTGGCTATTTGAAACGTATGCCGGTAACGGTCTGCATTGGTTTCCCGGTTTACAATAAAACGCTGCTCTTCCTGGAGGAGTTTTGCCAGGGTCAGTCCTTCGTCAATTGATGCGTCAAGTTTTTTTATTTCCGCTTTGAATTCTGTATCGTCGCAGCCCGGTTTAAGCATTTCAAGCATAATAAAATCAATAGCCCGTCGCAGCCCGGATTCTACTTCATCTAATGTTTGCCTTACTTCTTTAGTATGATTAGGGGTAAAGAGGAAATTAACGGTCAGGCCGCTGATTGCACCTACCATAGCTGTTAATATTTGCAGTAGAGAAAAGGTGATCGGAACGCCATCACTGCTAAAGATAACGGTGACAGCTGTAATAGTGGTCAGGACTATATGATCCTGCCAGCGGAGCTGCAGGCAAATATAGATAGCCAATAAAGTAACTAACCCATATCCAATGGGAGAGAGCCCGAAAAAATAGCTGAAAGCAGTTCCTAAAACACCTCCCAGTAAAACGCTGCCGAGTTTAGCCATGCTTTGCAGAATTGAATGGTAAAATGTTCTTTGCACGGTTAACAATGCTACGATTGCAGCAAGGGTAGTTCTTTCCATTTCAAAATACTGAGCTATAAACATGGCTATGGTTACAGCCAGCACAGTTTTCAGAACTCTTCCCCCGATCAGAAAACGATTCAAAATATCTGGACCTCATTTCGAAGTTTAGTAAGCAAAACCAGCTATAATTGTAAGGCCCTGCCCTTGCATAATATATTATACATGTTCCGTGAGAAATATGTATAATATATACTCGGTAATTTTATTCTGAGAAAAAAAATTTAGCGAGAAACTTTGAAACTTTGATGTTATTGCTTATTTCTACAGAGTGTGCTACAATAGTTCTGCTTTAAATATGGTTGAATCGGGGCGTAGCGCAGTTTGGCAGCGCACTTGGTTTGGGACCAAGGGGTCGGAGGTTCGAATCCTCTCGCCCCGACCATAAAAATAAGCAGTTTATAAACAAGCACGGATAAATTCTCGTGCTTGTTGTCTAGGTATGGGTATGCTTATTTTTAGCTTTCAGATTAAATCGGTTTTTATCTTGCCAGCTTTAAATCATTCTTTTAAGCAATTTTACTAAAATACGATATGGTTGAATTGAAATGGTGAATTGATACGGTTGAATTGGAATTACGAACACCGTATTTGTCAGAACTAAAGGGGGGAGGTGTTTTTACCAATATGAAAATTCTGACATATCTCTTTACACTAGCCCTCTTCCTTATTTTGTCTGCCTGCACAGACAGTGAAGAAGAGGTTGTAGCTGAAGAGGAACCGGAAGAACAAGAAATAATTAAGGTGGCTTATGTTGATTGGGAGTCAGAAATTGCCAGCGCCTATGTTGTTAAAGAGGTTATAGAAAACAGGCTGGATTACAACTGTGAAATCCTTTCAGTAACTGCGATATCTATGTGGGAGTCTGTAGCTGCAGGTGATCAGGATGCTATGTTCGGAGCCTGGCTGCCTTCTCTGCAGGGACATTATTTTTCAGCAGTGGAAGACGATGTGGTTTTCCTCGGGCCTAACCTTGAAAATGTCGAAATGGGCCTGGTTGTTCCCGTTTATACAGAGATAAACTCAATTGAAGAGTTAAATGATTATAAGGATGAGTTTGGCGGGAAAATCATTGGTATTGACCCTGAGGCCGGGCTAATGGGCAGCACCGAAAGAGCAATTGAAAAATATAGTCTTGAATATGAACTTATTTCAGGAAGCGATAAAACTATGACTTCTGCTATTGATATTGCTTTTGAAGAAGAGCGCTTTATTGTGGCTACAGGCTGGAATCCTCACTGGAAGTTTGCCCGCTGGGATCTGAAATATCTTGAAGATCCTGAAAATGTTTACGGGGAAGCTGAATATATTGGGACAGTGGTTCGTCAAAACCTGGAAGAAGATATGCCGGAGGTCTATGCTTTTTTCGATAACTTCTACTGGGAAGCCAGTGATATGGAACAAGTTATGTTATGGTTTACTGAGGAAGATATGAGCGCGGAAGAGGCAGCAGCGCGTTGGGTGTCGGAAAACGAGGAAAAGGTTGATCAATGGGTTGCAGATTAATTATTCTTCTTTAAACGATTACGAGGTTTGGAATGGAGAAAAAATTTTATTTTAAAGAAAACAATATGGTTGGGGGAAAGCTATTAAATCCCTGGTTTGTTGTTTCTATAGTGATTACAATATTTTTGATATCTTTACTGGCCTGGCATTTAATATATTCAAATCAGATGGTGGAATCATTTGAAAGCCAGGAATTAGCCATTCAGAGAATTTCCGGTGACCTGAAGCTTTACACTTCAAACCTGGAGATGTCGGCAAACATGGCCGCTGCTACCGGTGATTTGAAATGGGAAATTAACTATAATGACTACCGGGAAAGGCTGGATGAAGTTTTTGAAAAGATCCCTGAACTGGTTGCGACAGAAGAAGCCTTAGAGGAAATTGAAAAAATAAAGGAAAACCGCCAAAAAATTGATGAAATCGAGAGCGAGGCGCTTAGGCTGGTTGCCCGCGGGGAAAAAGGTGAAGCTGCCGACCTATTGGCAGGCTGGGTTTATACCGGCAATCAGCTTGAACTGATTGTTTCCACAGAAAATCTGGCTTCTATCATGGGCGATCACATAAATGAGCGAATTGCTTACGAGCAAAACCTAACTTCGAACCTATTATGGGTATTATCTTTATTATTGCTTGTCCTGATTATTTCCTGGTATGTTACGATTCAATTATGGCGCACTAATGTTAAGAAGAAAGAGGAAAAAGATCAGGAAGTTCATTATTTGAGTTACCACGACTCGTTAACAACTCTTGCTAACCGGACTTTCCTGGAAGAGGAAATGGAGAGAGTAGACCGGGAAGAGTGTTTGCCGGTCAGCATTATTATGCTTGATTTGAATGGCCTTAAACTGGTCAATGATACCTTCGGCCATGCTGCCGGGGATAAGGTGCTTAAAAAGGCTGCAGAACTTTTAAAGAAGACATGCCGGGAAGAAGATATCTTGGCCAGATGGGGTGGAGATGAGTTTGTAGTTCTTTTACCGGGAGCGTCGCAGCAGGCTGTGCGGGCCATTAGTAATAGAATCCTCAATCAGTGCCGCAAAACATATCAGGATCGGTTGCCGATTTCCGTAGCCCTGGGTTCAGCAACCAAAATTTCTTCTAATGAAGATGATCTGCTTGCATTCCTCAAGCCAGCCGAAGACGAGATGTATGATCATAAACTCAGTGAGGGGCGCAGCGCAAGAAATGCAACATTGAGTGCTTTGTTAAAAACCCTGTCTGAAAAAAGTTTTGAAAATGATGGTCACTTCCGGCGCCTGGATTATATTTGCATGTATATCGCGGAAAAAAAAGGTTTACCCGATTCAGAAAGAGAACGGCTTCATCTGCTGACAAAAATGCACGATATCGGGATGATCGATCTACCGAACGGATTATTTATAAAGCCCGATGAACTGAGCGAAAAAGAACGGATCATGGTTCATAAACACCCGGAAACAGGTTACCGGATAGCCCGATCAACTAGAGAATTTGCCCATATTGCTGAAGGAATTCTAAACCATCATGAATGCTGGGATGGATCTGGTTATCCTGAAGGCCTGGCAGGCAGGGATATCCCGTTAATATCACGGATCCTTACAATCGCTGATGCACTGGAAGTAATGAGCAGTGGCCGTCCCTACAAAAAAGGTATGTCCATAAAAGAAATCGTTGCTGAATTTAAAAGATGTTCAGGAAAACAGTTTGATCCTGAGCTGGTGGAAATTGTTCTTTTACTCCTTGAAGAGAATAACCTTGAAGATATAATGGCTTATCCTAACGAGATTTCTTAAAGGCCGGAGATATATTTTTGTGAAGGATCTGAATAACCTGCAATACGAACAGGAAGGTACTCTAAAACCTCCACTAAAATGGGCTGGCGGAAAACGCTGGTTGATTCCTCATCTTAAACCTTGCTGGGAAGAGCATCGCTGGCGGCGGCTGGTTGAACCACTCTGTGGAGGACTTGCTGCCACCCTGGGCCTGATGCCTGAACGGGCTCTGCTTAATGATCTTAACAGCCACCTGATCAATTTTTTCTACTGGATACAGCAGGGTCTTTATATTGATCTGCCCCTTGAAAACAACAGTGAGCTATATTATCATTACCGGGAACGTTTTAACAGCCTGTTGAACGAAGGTAAAGAAGATACCGCAGAGGCGGCAAAGCTGTTCTATTACCTGAACAGGACCGGTTATAACGGCCTTTGCCGTTTTAATAAAAAGGGCGGTTTTAATGTGCCCTTTGGAACTTATAAGAAGATTAACTATATCCGTGATTATAGCATCTACCAGGAAGTCTTCCGCCGCTGGGAATTTAAAAGCATGGATTTCGAAGCTTTGTCCCTGGAGGAAGAAGATTTTATCTATGCCGATCCGCCGTATGATGTTGAATTTACCCAGTACTCGAAACAGGGCTTTGACTGGGACGATCAGGTTCGTCTTGGTAAGTGGCTGGCCCGGCATAGTGGGCCGGTTGCCCTTTCGAACCAGGCAACCGGGCGGATAGTAAAGCTTTATCAAGAACTGGGTTTTAAGTTAATCTACCTAGACGGTCCGCGAATGATCAGTTGTACTGGTAACAGAACTCCTGCCAGGGAAGTTCTGGCGACGAGAGGAATTTAACTATACTTACCGTTTTTAGCCACCTGGAAGTTAATTGATATTTGGATGGGAGTGTTTAGATGGTTGATTTGATACGCACCGTCCTGCAGAAAGGTCAGATAGAACAAACCCTGATCGATCAATATGCCAGGGAGACTGCAGAAATTGTTGGTAAAGATAATGTTTCGGTTAACCGAGCTGATTTGCTATCCACCTGTCGCGATTACTGGCCGGTCAACAATGTTTGGATGGTTGAAGGGGCTGTTCCCGCTTTGCCCCAACTGGTAGTCTGGCCGCAGCATACCAGCGAAGTTTCCCGCTTGCTTGCCCTGGCCAACGCTAAAAAAATACCGGTTACGCCTTTCGGAGAAGGATCCGGAGCGCTTGGTGGAGTTGTCCCTTTAAAGGGAGGCATCACCCTGGACCTGAAAAGGATCAACAAGATTCGCTTCATCGATCATGAAAACCTGATGGTTACAGTTGATTGCGGCATGAACGGCGCGCTATATGAAGAAGAGCTTAACCGAGCCGGCTACACCGGTGGTCATTTCCCCCAGTCCCTGCGCTGTTCAACGGTCGGGGGCTGGTTATCCTGCCGGGCAGCCGGACAGTTTTCAACTCGTTACGGTAAAATCGAAGATATGGTAGTTTCCCTGGAAGCAGTTCTCCCTGACGGAACTGTGTTTAGCGGTCGCAGCGTGCCTCGCACGGCTACCGGTCCGCGGGTTGACCACCTGATGCTAGGTTCAGAAGGAACCCTGGGCATTATCACCTCTGCTACTTTGCGCATCTGGCCCCTGCCGGAAAAACGCCACCTGGCCAGCTACACTTTTGAGCAGCTTGAAGACGGATTGGAAGCGATTCGCCTGTTTATGCGCGCCGGAACCCGCCCGGCAGTAGTGCGTCTTTATGATGCCCAGGAAACCGGCAATCATTTCCCCGAACTGGGCGATAAACGCTTTGCCTTGATTCTGCTTATTGAAGGATCAGCAAAAATTGTTGATGCTGAAACTTCGGTTATTGAAGATTGCGTGATGGGCCAGGGAGGCCTGGATGAGGGCGTAGAACACGTAGAACACTGGCTCGAGAAGCGTTTTAATATAGGGGTAGCCTCGATGTTGTTTCAAAAAGGAGCGGTTCTCGACACAATAGAAGTAACTACTAACTGGCATAACGCCCATTCTACTTACCTTGCTATGCAGCAGGCTTTACTGGCAGTGGAGGGAACAATGCTCGCCTCCGGTCATTATTCGCATGTTTACCCGGAAGGAGCAGCCCTTTATGTGACGACGGTTGGTTTTCCCGGTGATCACAAGCTTGCCTACTACAAAAAACTCTGGCAGGCGGCTATGGAAGCTGCTATTACCGGGGGCGCCGCAATATCACACCATCACGGAGTCGGATTACACCGCGGACTGTGGATGGCTGAGGAGCATGGTTCCGGAATGGATGTTTTAAGGAAAATCAAAGCAGCGTTTGACCCGCATGGAATCATGAATCCGGGCAAGCTGGGGCTGGAGGAGGTGCGAGAATGGCAGAAGTAAATATGGAACAACTGCTCAACTGTGCTCTTTGTCCGAACATGTGCCGTAATGAGTGCCCGGTGCTTCAAATCCTGGGTCGCGAAGCAGTAGCTCCTTCGGGCAAGGCAAGGATATCTGCCATGATCAAAGAGGGCCACCTGGCCTGGGATGAAGCGATGTTGGAGGCCACTTCAAATTGTCTGGGCTGCCGTGGATGTACTATCCACTGTCCTTTTCCCGAACTCAATTTGTGCGATGAACTGCTTTTTACCCGCCTGACGGCCAAAGCAGACGGGGTTGGACTGCCTGCTTGTGAACCCTATCTGAATAATTTAAAAAAATACAGCAGCCCCTACGGACAGAAAACCGGCGTAGTAGTGAAACCCGATCAGGGTGCGGAAGTCCTCATTTTTAATGGGTGTACGTCTCTTGCCAATAATCCTGCCTCGATTGAGGCAGTCCGTTCTCTTCTCAACAGGGCCGGGGTATCTTATCAGATGATTGATGAAGATTGCTGTGGCTATCCGGCGGAAGTCTGGGGAGACAAAGAACTGGCCCGGCAGCTTGCCGCGGAAAACAATCGTAAATTTACGGAGAGCGGGGCCAAAAAACTTATTATAAACTGCCCGGAGTGTTGGTCGACTTTTACAAGACGCTATCCGGACTGGGATCAACAGGTGCCCCTGGAGATAATCGACGGGCCCACTTTTTTTCTCCAATTAATCAGGGACGGGCATCTTCAACCGACACAAAGCGGCTTGCCGGATGAAAAGATTGATTCCGGTAAAAAAATGGTCAGTTATCATGATCCCTGCATCTGGGCTCGAACTGCAGAAAAAACGGAGCAACCGCCTGAAATATTGCAAAGCATACCCGGCATCACAGTTCAGGAACCCTTTACTTCCGGAGCCTGCACGCGCTGTTGTGGAGGAGGGAGCATGTTTCAACTATCTTTTCCCCGGACTGCTTCGGCTATTGCCCGGCGCCGGTTAGAGGAATTTCCCGAAGGTGCAGTCCTTGTGACAGCCTGCCCGTTTTGCCGGGAAGGTCTGTTTCAGGACGGAAGGCCGGTTTTAGAGCTGGTAGAACTACTCGATCGGGCCTGTCAGTGATATAATGGGGCTAAAGGGGGGAGTGAGCAGTGTATGCTGTTGAGACTACTCAATTAACCAAGTATTACGGTAA
>SL_8KL_010_SEDDRAFT_10002705_pt1 | contig 14837 bp, 16 predicted proteins | sample SodLakKL_010_SED_4_FD_11160 | JGI IMG/M metagenome (IMG submission 11160) | reverse complement strand
AGAAAGCCCTGAAAGACGAAAAACATTAATATGAATCAGTATTAAGAACTTTAACAGAACGTGATCTCTGAATGCCACTGTGGCTTAGGGGCAAAGCGATTCCTTGGTAAGGAATAGATCGCGGGTTCAATTCCCGCCAGTGGCTTCCTTTTTTATTTTACTTCTATATCATCACATTTTTCTATTAACAAATTCAAAACCATCGGTTTTATATATTGGAAGGCGATTAGAAACTCTTAGACACAGGAGGAATAACGATGCCAGGAGATCTATTGGAGGAAGAGTTAAAAGATTTAAAGGAAAAAAGGATACTCATAGTCATGGACGACGGATTGAGTTTTCTTGGTAAATTGATCGATTTCGACAGGGATACCCTGATTCTAGAGCAGGTGTATCAGGCAGAGGCAACAAAGATAAATTGGAAAAAGTTCGATATGACCGATGTCTGGGGAAAACCGGCAAAAGTTAAAGAGATCGGAGAGGATGACGAAAACGAGAAGGTAGGATACGTAGAATGGGTGGAAGTCAATCTCGATAGACTTTACATACGAACGGACCATGTAGTCAGAATTTGGTATGAGAGCGAGTTAAAGGAGAGAGAAGAACCCCCTTCGACATCTACCGTTTACTCGAAAAAGTAAACCTCTTTAGAATAAAGTATTAGGCTAAAAGTCCTTGAATCGATTCCTAAATTAGATATACGGTCGAATTTATTGGAGTTAGTTACCATGTCGATGAAAAAGCCCGTTGTTCTAGATTCTAAAAACGTGGAGATAGAAAAAGTAGATAGAGGAAAGGATGTTTTTATACAGAGATTGATAGTGGATAAAGAGGGAGCTGAAAATTGCTTCATGAGGAAGTTTACCATCAAGCCAGGAGGATCGATGCCTTACCATAACCACGAGAACACAGATCATGTACAGTATATACTCAAAGGTGAGATGAAAGTAAAACTTGAAGACGAAACTCACGTTGTGGAGAAAGGAAACTCGATTTATATACCAGCTAGATCAAAACATTCTTATGAAAACTGCTTTGACAAAGATGTAATATTCATATGCATAGTTCCCGCAGGAGAAATCGAAACAGAAATCTACGAGTGACACGAAGAGTTTTCAAATCCGTTAAGAGTTAATATCCTTCCGCAGATGGACCACGTCCCCGGCGAGCACTTTTCTACCTTCATCAAGTACTAGTCTACCTCTTTCGTCTATATCCTCTACATAGGCTTCCAACTCTCCATCAGGAGTTTTTATCTGCACATACTGTCCTATGGTGGAGGAATATTTTTTATAGGTTTCTATTACCTCTTCAATCTCATAAAATGATTTCAAGATATATCTCATCATCTTATCTAGAGAAACGGACCTATCAACCAAGGACTCGATACAGGTACTCTCTTCTAGAGGAGCCGTCTCTATGTTCAATCCAATACCTACTACAGCTTTTTTATTAACTGTCTCTACCAATATGCCACATATCTTTTCACCATCCACTAGAACGTCGTTCGGCCATTTGAGTTCAGATTTAATTTCAAGCTTTTCTAATGATTCTGCCACGGCTACAGAGGCTCTAAAAGGCAAAAGGGGCTCCCTATCTGTGCATATAGAAAAGTGAAGATTCCCAGGAGGAGAGATCCATGAACGTTGTTTTCTACCCCTGCCCGATGTCTGTTCTTCCGCTAAAACCACGAAGTCATCTTCTCTCTTCTTGCATAAATTTTTGGCTACTTCGTTGGTCGAAGTCGTCTTTTTAAGTTTGAATATCTTTATGTTCTTACCTCACATGAAAGTTGGTGGAGAACTGACCGTAACGTAGGTTGCCTTTTCCTCCCCGACATTTTCAGCATGGTGAGATACATCTGAATGATGCCAAAGAGTATCTCCCTCTTCCATCCTGAATACATCGTCACCCACAAAATAATCGATCTTGCCGTTCAGAACTAGATGTATCTCCTCTCCTTCATGCCGGTATTTATCAGACACTGCACCGACTTCCAGTTCTGCGACTATAGCCTCCATTTCACTTGATTTCTGCATCAGACGAAATGTTTTCCCGTCGACTTCCTTACTTTCCTTCTCTTCTCCCTTTTTAACAAATACACATTCCATATTATCACATCAACATCAGGCTTCCTATGCCAATAAACCTATCAATATGCCCGCTGCTGTAGCGGAACCTATCACTCCAGCTACGTTAGGACCCATAGCATGCATCAATAGATGACTATCGGCGTCTTCTTCCTGTCCCATCTTCTGTACGACTCGCGATGCCATCGGGACTGCGGAAACACCTGCGGCCCCTATCATCGGATTAACTTTGCCTTTTGATATTTTATAGTAGAGCTGACCGAATAGTGTGCCTCCTGCGGTAGCAGTAGCGAAAGCAAAAACACCCAAGAGTAGTATCTGTATCGTCTGTATCTGGAGGAACGTATCGCCAGTCATCAGAAAACCGACCCCGAGGCCGAGAAGTATCGTAGCTATATCCATCAGGGCGTTGCCTCCCGTATCAGACAGTCTATCCATAACTCCGGACGTTTGAAAGAGATTGCCCAACATCAACATCCCCACCAGGGGTAGGGCTGAAGGAACTATTAGTCCGACTATAATGGTAACGCCAATAGGAAACACTATTTTTTCGAGCCGGCTCACTTTCCTCATCTTTCCCATCTTTATCTTACGCTGCTTTTTGGTAGTTAGCGCTTTGATTATGGGTGGTTGAATTATCGGAACTAGAGCCATGTAAGAGTATGCTGAAACCGTTACCGCAGCGATTATCCCGGGTCTTTCTCCCACAAGCTGAGTAGCAGCATAGATCGCGGTGGGTCCATCCGCACCGCCGATTATTCCGATAGAAGCCGCTGCGCTCAGGTCGAAGCCTATGAGTATAGCTAGACCGAGTGCGAGAAATATGCCAACTTGGGCGGCGGCACCCAATAGAAAATTTTTAGGATTGGCAAGTAAAGGTGAAAAATCCGTCATGGTGCCTATCCCTAGAAATATTATAAGCGGTATGTAGCCGGTTCCGATAAAATTTTCGTATACGGCGTATAATAATCCTGCTGGGTCTTCACCGGTGATCCCCGTAAGAGGCATATTGGCGAGGATCACTGCGAAACCGATAGGGCCGAGTAAAAGAGGCTCCATCTCTTTGAATATACCCAGATATAACAATAAAATTCCGATACCTATCATGACAGCCTGCTGCCAAGTTATAGCAAATAAGCCGACTTCGAACATCTAATCACCACCTCTTGCTTGAATAGCAGCTACTATAGCCGCTATTTTTTCTTTATCATCTTCCTCCTCTTCAACAAAATATTTGTTTATAATCCATCCAAAGAAATAGGTAGCCATGGTGAGTATACTCAAAGTCAGAAAGACCACGCCTATACCGATCAGTATGACTTCTAGTTCGTTCATATTATCCTACCATCGTTGCTATAAGGTCGCCCTCTTCAACGTCCTGACCCTTTTTGACATGCATGTTTTTGATTTTCCCGTCTTTAGGCGCTGATACATCGTTCTCCATCTTCATCGCTTCGAGTATCGCTACTGGTTCTCCTTGATTGATATTATCTCCTGGCCTGACTTTCAATTCGAGTATAGTTCCAAGCATAGGAGAATTTATCTCGATCTCGTCACCGCTCATCTCTTGGGTTTGAGTTTGTGAGTTTGCTTCCACAGCGGAAGCAGAAGGCTGTTCGCCTTCAGGGAATAATACGGAAACGTTGTATGTCTTTCCGTTCACTCGAACTTTTTCTTTGCTATTCATTACCACATTGTATTCCTTACCATCTATCTTTACTTTTCCTTTCCACGGGTAACTGATCTGACGGGAAGCTTCCTTCTTCTCCTTCTCTTCGGGCTCCTCGAGCGGGAGTTCGTCCGAAGTGAATTCCGCTTCTACTTCGCCTTTCAAAAATTTCAGGCCTATATCAGGATATATTGTATATGTCAACACGTCTTCAGGTTTATTCAACAGTCCCATGTCTTCAAGTTTATCCTTGTTCTTTTTGAACTGAGGGTCTAATAGACTTGCTGGCCTATCATCTATGACTTCCTCCTCCCAATCCGGACCGAGTATTTTTTCATACATCTCTTCAGAGATCTCTCCTGGAGGTCTCCCATACATTCCTCTGAAATAATTTTTCGTATCGTTAGTTATCTTTTCGTATCGGCCGAATTTTACGTTCATTACTGCCTGAACTCCGACTACTTGGGAAGAAGGAGTTACTAGCGGAGGATGCCCAAATTCCTCTCTCACCCTAGGAACTTCTTTTAGAACTTCGTCGTACTTATCAGCCGCTCCTTGTTTCTCCAATTGGTTGACCAAGTTTGAAAGCATTCCACCGGGGATCTGATGTACTGTAACCGAGGGATCTATCCTCAAAGCTTGATCACGGTGGAGATGTCTGTATTTCTTCCATATCTCATTGAAGTATTCTCTTATATCCATGAGAAGATCCATATCATATCCTGTATCGTACTCCGTATCTTGTAGAGCCGCCGTGAGCGATTCCGTAGGTGGTTGGCCTGTAGCCCCAGTAAGTGAAGATATCGAAGTATCTAAAACATCGACTCCGGCTTCGCAGGCCTTCATGTAGGCCAAGCCGGTCATACCCGACGTATTGTGGCTGTGGAGATCTATGGGGATCTTAATTCCAGCGTCTTTACAACCTTTGACTATATCATATGCACGGGAGGGAGATATCATGCCGGCCATATCTTTGATACACAACGAATCACAGCCCATACGCTCCAATTTTTTGAATTTCTCCACGTACTTCTCCACAGTATGGATCGGAGATATTGTATAACACAACGAACCTTGAACGTGTGCACCTTCTTTTTTCGCCTTTTCTATAGGTATTCTCATGTTTCTAAGGTCGTTCAATGCGTCAAAGATCCTAAAGCTTTCACAACCATTTTTATAAGCGTAGTGGATGAATTTTTCGACTATATCGTCAGGATAATTGCTGTAAGCTACGATATTCATAGCTCTTTCCAACATCTGCACCCGAGTATTCGGTAAAGCATTACTCAATTTGTCCAACCTTTCCCAGGGATCTTCATCTAGATATCGTATACAAGCATCAAAGGTCGCTCCACCCCATATCTCCATGGAGTCGAAGCCCACCTGATCCATCTTGTCGCATATTGGCAGCATATCTTCGGTTCTTAACCTAGTAGCTAGGACCGATTGATGCGCATCCCTTAAAGTTTGATCATGCAGATCTACCATGTTTTTCCTCCTTGATTATCGGAAAATCGGATGTTATAAATATGTTTCTTAAGCTCATGATGAGCCTAATTGAGGATGGGGTTATTAAAATATTTAGTGTTTTTAACCACACTTCACTTTATAATAATTTTTAATAGAAATATAGACGATAGAATTTTGTCTATAGTTATAACTAACTACTTCATCAGCGGGTCCTAGATTCTTAAAGCATTTACCGTCTCAACGTCCTATCTAAGTCAAAATCAATATTCCTCGATCCCATCTCTTGCCTTGAAAACCAGCTCTAGCATCTCTTCGTACTTTTCTTCTTCTCTGATATCCTCGATCCTCGACACTATACACTTCACCTTTCTGACTTTTTTCTTTTCATCCAAGTGGTTTATGAAACTAGAGAGATTCTTGACTTCTTCTTCCAGTCGTTTGTCGATGAGATCTTTGAGAAAATCCCTGCTTTCTTTAAGCGCATTTAGAGCCTCTCCATAACGTCCCTCTTCTGCCACATCTACAGCATATTTGATTACTTTTTTTCCCTTTTCCCTCTCTGTTTGGACACTGAGTATGTCAGCCACCTGAAGAAGTTTTTTCAGTTCGACTAGTGTGTGGTTTATTTCACTGTGTATCTCTCCTAATTCGTCCGTATCTAAAATATTTTCAGACCCTTCTCTTTCCTCCATCAAGACAACACTTTTTTGGTTCGACACCATTTTTCCTCCCCCTCAAAGACAGCTTATCGCTGCGTATCTAATATGAGATTTAGGGACGTATTTAAAACTTTGGTACCGATGTGAATAGGATCTTTAAAACCGATTTTCATCGAAATCGATATAGATCTACTAAAGCATCTCTAAACTCGAAATCGCACAACGGTCGAAGGGACAACTTTTATATCAGGGTAACTAATTCAACTGCTACAATCACGAGGTATCAACATGGGAAATATAAGGCCAACGTACATAAAACGTGTCGCCATCGAACTGGTCGAAAGGTTTCCGGATGAATTCGATCCAGAAGATTATGAACACAATAAAGACAAAGTAGAGGAACTCACAGACGTGAATTCCAAACAGATGAGAAACAAGATCGCCGGTTATATAGTCCGGTATCTCAATAGAGGCAATACCTGATAAAACCGCGGTTTATATGCTGTCTTTTCTACTCAGGCTTATCTCGTTTTAACTATAGTTTTTTCTGCGACGGTTACACACATCAGAAGATCGTCGATTGTATGTAATAACTGAAGAGGATTTTTACCTTTGATATCACAGATCACAGCAGAACCACTCAAATTCAAACTTAGATATTCCATATTATCCGGTTGGACGGCCCTAGCGATCATATCAGCGATTCTTTCATCTTCGTATTCCAATTCCAATCTACATTCGATATCATCCATAAAAAACCTCTCAGATCATCTCATCTTTTCTCCACTATCTAAAACCACTGCCGCTGTAGACCCACTCATCTTAACGACTTCTTGAAGCTTACTAGCGTAATCTTTACCGGTCGATTCTAAAAGAGCATCTATATATTCGGCTAAAAATTCCCCTGACTCGACCTCAGCCTGTTCGTATTTCCATCTTTTAGAGTCAGCCTTTCCAAAGGCTGAGTAAAATCCATATGCGATAGATTTTAGTCTTTTATCGGATAGATTGTGACTCTCCATCTCGTTGATAGCTTCTTCTTTTCCTCCAACCTTGTATACTCTAGTTATCTTATCGGCGAAGCGTGCCTCTGGAGGTAACTTTTTAAACTCGGGCAGGGCTTTGAGTTCTTCTTTCTTTTTCTTTTCCTTACGGATCTCTCTCAGCATCTCACGGGGCCGTATATCTTTATCCAATACTTCTTTGATCGCTTCTCCATCGTCCAAAATAGAAGATAATACTTCTTCTTTATACTCATCCCAATATCCTTCCAAAAGTTCGTTTAGGGTCCCTTCTTCTAAAACCGCCCCTTTCGTCTTCTTTAAAAGTGAAACGACCGCGGGCTTCTCCCATTCTTCATAATCTAATTGATCCAAGAATGTTTTAAGGTCCTTTCCGTAACAAACGTCTCCTTTAACGAACAGATCACCTCTACTCTTGACCGCTGATTTACACTCCTTCGTATATCTCTTCAGGAATTCAGTATCTGAGATCCCTTCAAAGTAATCATCTCTCAATTCTTTAGGGACATCGACACTATCATCCAACCGACAGCTCTCACAGTCCCCTTCACATCTCATCTTCCATCTGCCTTTTATACTGAACGGTTTTGAATTATCGCTAGAGAGTTTTCTTTCGGTGAGCACTATGAAAAGATTCGCTTCGTCCCTTGCGCACCTATCACAGATAGCAAATTTTTTACCAGTGTTTTTCCAATTCAAGATCAGATACCTTTCTTCTTTTTTTGCTTTACCACCGATGTGTCCGCAGGTAAAATTACCGTCCTTTTCAGAAATAGAGTAGGGTATCCTTTCAATGGCTTCTTTCACATATCCTTTGGGGGGTTTAGGCTTCTTTCCCGTGCATACGACCTTATCTCCTACCGAATAGAAATGAAATCCCTTTTCGGATTCTGGACTGTAGGCCATCAATCTTTTTCTAGCATCGTTGAAATGCTGGACTCCTACCAATCTTTTTTTGCTAGCACTTCCTATCTTCGCATATGCAATTTCACCCTGTAGTGTTCTAGCCGTAGTGACCAAGTCCGCTTCTTTCTCTATACTGAATAGTATGGTGGCCGCCACCGCTTTTGAAAGATCTGGACCTCTTTTAGCATACTTTTTAAGCTTCTTTTTGTTATCAGAATATTTATCAATCTTTTTTATTTTTCTTTTCGCTCTTCCGAATTTACATAGAAAACAGCTATCCTGACACTCTGGTATGACCTTAAGAGGATCTTTAGATAGGTCTTTAGCATTTTGTATCAGATTTTTTCTTTGTATACTACTGGCTTTTCTAGGGCCTCTTCTTCCAAATCTCATCTTCTTCCGAAATGTTCGATAGATTAATAAAATTTGTGTGAGAAGAGTATTGGTCAACGCTCGAAGTAGAGACCCGTAGGTCTCCTCACGTATTCCTTTGCCTTACGCGCTCTTACAATCTCCATGGCGACCGCTTTCTTCCTAGGTAAATCTTCTGGATCCTTTATACCCTCTTTTTGAGCCAGCTTATTCAATTCTTTTCTTGTGTTCTGGTTGATCAACTCTTCCGCTTCCTCCTCTATTTCATCAGTCATCGTATCTATATTCCCATTATCATCATATTATATTTTATTTTTGTTTCTTTTCCGACAAAGGAAAGTAGTATAGGAAAAAAATTTAATGATGAGCGAACTATCCGGATATGGTAGAATGCAGGAGATTTGGACAGAAAAGTATAGACCAGAGCGGTTGGATGAAGTCTACGGACAGCAGAGGATCATAGAAAGGTTGAAGGCTTATGTGGATGAAAAAAGTATGCCCCATCTTCTTTTTGCGGGTCCTGCAGGTATAGGAAAAACTACTTCGGCCATAGCCCTCTCAAAAGAGATGTACGGGGATGATTGGAGTGCGAATTTTTTCGAGCTCAACGCCTCTGATGAGAGGGGTATAGACGTGATCAGGAATAAGATAAAAGAATATGCTAGAACCTCCACTTCCAGCGAAATAGGATTCAAGATAATATTTATGGACGAAGCTGATTCCTTGACACCTGAAGCTCAAGCCGCACTCAGAAGAACCATGGAGAAATACTCACACAACTGCCGATTTATTCTCTCCTGTAACTATTCCTCCAAGATAATCGATCCGATACAGTCTAGATGCGCCGTTTTCAGGTTCAGAACCCTTCTAAAAGAAGACGTAAGAAAATGGATAGAGATGATAGCAAAAGAAGAAGAACTCGACATCTCTGACGAAGCTAAAGAGCTTTTGATCCGCGTAGGCGGAGGAGATCTTAGGAGGATAACCAACTTTCTTCAGATATCCGCTTCTACAACCTCTGAGATAACGGAAGAAGTTGTCAGACAGAGTGCCAATATAGCTAGACCAGAGGATATAAGAGAACTCGTGCAGAACGCGGTGAATGGAGAATTCAGAGAAGCAAAGAAAAAGCTTGATAGACTCATAATCGAAGACGGCCTCTCAGGTGAAGATATAATCAAACAGATCCACGACGAGATATACGAGATACCTATAGAGACTAGGAAGAAGATGAGGATCATAGACAGGATAGGTGAGGCCGAATTCAGGTTGGTCGAAGGCGCAGACGAACAGATACAGCTTGAGGCGCTGTTAGCCGATATCGCCTCTAAAAGCTAGAATTCAAGATCTTTTTTTCCTCCCCACTAAAAAGAGACCTATCTGAGAAATAACGATAGAAGCTATCGCTACCAATATCAAAATAAGCCACCAGTGATCAGAATAATATCCATGATCAAACATGGTATCATCATCGATCTCTTCTTCTACGAGCACTGTAACTGATGATGATTCGATTTCGTTATAAGAGGCTGTAACATCATAAGTGCCTTCATCCTCTTCAGCGAAACGTCCTTGTGAGGCATTTTTCCAAATAAATTCTGTGGAATCGTCGGTGATCAAGTTATCGTAGGTATCGTATGCTTCTGCATTAAATAGCAAACTATCTCCGATCGCGACTGTCTTATCCTTATCAGGATAGATGATAACTTCAACCGCATCGCTGGGTTCGACTACAACTGGGGTTGATGGCGAAGTTATATTTTCATATGCTGCCGATATACCGTATTTACCTGCTTCCGTCTCGCTGAAAAGACCGGTGGGATCAGTATTCTTCCAGGTAAACTGTGTATCATCATCTTCTATCAAGTTTTCATATGCATCATATAACTCAGCTTCGAAGTCTATGGTCTCTCCGGCCTCTATTATTTGGTCTTCGTCAGGTATTATTAACACGCGGTCTTCGTCTCCTGGATCGACCGTTACCATAGTTACAGGAGAAGAGACCCCTTCATACGTAGCCGTGACTTGATAATGTCCCGCTTCTGTCTCGCTGAAAAGACCGTTTCGATCTGTGTTCTTCCAAGTGAAGGCGGTGTCCTCTTCTTCTATCAAGTTATAATATTCGTCATAAACTTCGGCTTCAAACTCGATGATCTCTCCGGCCTCTATCGTCTGATCCTGCCTGGGCGATATCATCACCTTTTCGGGACTCGTGGGAACGACCGTTACCGTAGTTACTGGAGAAGTGACCCCCTCGTACGTAGCCGTGACTTGATACTCTCCTGCTTTAGTTTCGTCGAAAAGACCCGTTCCATCAGCATAGTTCCATATGAATTCCGAATCATCATCCTCTAACACACCACCTTCAATATCGTAGGCCCGTGCATCGAAATCGATTGTTTTTCCTGCAGTTATCGTCTGGTCTTCTACAGGGTCTATCTCGACATAGCTCAAAACTCCTGTTATCTTAAACCGTCCGCTCATGTCCGCTGCTGTTAACCCGTTCTCATCGTGAACTACACCTCGAATTCGAGCTTCATCTGTTGAGATATCAGGAACGGTCCAGGAATAGCTGCCGGTGTCTTCTAATCCACGGGCAATATGATCCCATGATCCGCCGCCGTCGATGCTGTACTCAAGCTCGATTTCAGTCAGCGGTGCGTCTCCCTTTGTTGTTTCCCAGGTTATTTCCTCTTCATCTCCGGCATACCAGGTCTCGCTCCCTTGTGGCCTGGTGATCACGATCGAGGGTTCTTCTGGATCCGTTACAGTGACGGACTTCGATTCAGTAACTGCGTAGACGCCGTCCACGGTGGTAGCTTCCAAGCTCACTTCGTATGTGCCTGGGCTGTCATATTTATGTGGATCTGCGGTACCGTTGAAGTTTTCTTCACCTTCACTCTCAGAATAGCTCTCACCATCGCCAAAATCCCATCTGTATTTAGAGATAGTACAGTCGCCGGGCCAGGAGCTCATCTCATTTCCGCTGGTGTTCTTGAATATCACCGGTTCTCCTACTTCCACTTCATCCTGTGGATATACTCCTAGTACCGGCTTAGGAGGACCGTGGACCTTCAACTCCGATCCCGGATTATATATCCTGTCCACTTCGCCGCTGGACAGATTTAAGTAGGAAATCCTTGAAAGGGAATTACCGTATTCATCGTATGCCGTTATCGGTAGATCGTGTCCATACTTCGAGGCTCTGACCTTATATTCCACTTCCCAGGTTTCGTTGATATCTAATCCGTCTTCCTTATCCCATTCTAGATATGTATTGTCACCTTCGACCAACCATTCGAAGTTTTCTTCCGGAACCGCACTTCCCTCAACATATTCAAGATAAGGGGGTAAGACCTCTCTGACCATGGCTTCATCTTCGGGGGACCCAACGGCCTTCTCGCAGAGCGAAGTTATGTCATCGAATATATTTTCAAAAGCTCCCTCTATGTCCTCGGGATCTTCAGCGTAATAGTATTCTCCACCTGTATCTTCGGCCATGTTTTTCAAAATTTCCTCGCCCCCTTCGCCCACGTTAAAAACTCCTATAGTGTAAATGGATATATCGTGATCTGCATGTTCATCGATCAAACTCCAATCTATGGGAGAGTTTGGTTCGCCGTCTGAAAGGAAAAGATTGTACCAACGCCGAGAAGAGTTTCCGTTTTCTTGAAATTCCTCTAAAGATAAGTTCAGTGCGGGATTAAAATCTGTCCCACCAGAAGCCCCTATCGTACCGAGATCGGATCTTATGGCGTCGTAATCATCGGTCAAGGAACGGTTATTGACTAGATGTGCTGAACTATCATAATCTATGGTCGCTCCTCTAGAACTCGATACGTTCTCTTCTACAAGATCGACGAAATGTTGGGCCGCATCTATCCTTAGGCCGTCAGGATCGTTCCAACCCATACTTCCAGAGGAATCCATAGAGAAAACCCAATCGAAGGGTTCTACAATTTCATCGGCGTGGCCTCTTCCCGTCAAGCTTATTTTCACCGTCGTTTCTTTGGTCTCAAAGGGTTCCTTTCCCGGGTTTCCGACTTCAGAATAATCGACTTCAGAGTGCCATATATCTGCAGGATTTAATTCCTTGGTTTGCTCTACAGAACCCCTTAATCCTAGCTTTGAATCTGCAAGAGGATCATCTTGATTTTCAGTTATCTCGACATTACCAGCTGAAGACACAACTACTTCGGAACTACTCGATAAAATAGGGATGATCAATGAAAAAACTAGCATTGATACGAAAGTAAAAATAATGAATTGTTCAAAGTTCCATCCCCTTTTCGTTTTAGATCTAGAGGATATTATACTTCTTCCGGGCCTTTTACGATTGCTGCGGCACACGTTGATATATATGTCAGTTACTTTCTATAATATTTTTGGTCTTTAAGAATTCCTTGCGTACCTTATTCGCCGATCACTTTAACTTTTATCTCTCTTTCCCTAGCTTTCACGTCCATATCGCAGAGGATTATCTGCTGCCAAGTGCCTAGATCGAGTCTGCCTTCTGAAACCGGTGCGGTGAAGCTGGGCCCAATAAAAGAGGCGCGTATGTGTGAATGGCCGTTACCGTCGTGCCATTTTTCGTGGTGCTTGTAATAAGCGTCCTTTGGGAATAGTCTATCTAGAGCCTCCGATATGTCGTGTATGAGCCCCGATTCGTATTCGATGTCGGTTATGGCGGCTGTAGATCCAGAGACAAAAAAGAGGGCCATGCCTTCCTGTATCCCGCTTTCACCGACTATCCGCTGTCCCTGGTCAGTGACGTTCTTTATATCCAGATCCTTTTGTGTGTTAACCTTGAAACTTTCCTTTACAACTTTCATGTCGAAGGGAATGAAAAGGAGGATTAAATCGTTTTGGTCGAGATACAAAAAGCTTTCATCTAGATACTGTCGTGATTATTGACCTTCATCATCAGTGTTTTGGCACGCTCCTCGGAAACAGGGTTGGAAGTGATACCTTTCTTTTTGAAAAAGGTTCCGATTATAGCTCCGTCGCAATGTGTCAATACCTCATCCACATTCTTTTCATCTACACCGGAACCCGCTAGAACGGGAACGTTTACGTTATTTTTGGCCTTTTTTATATCTTCCATAGACGCAGATGCTCCAGTCAGTTCACCGCTAACTATCAACGCGTCGGCCAATCCTCTTTCAAAGGCAGCTCGAGCAGAACTCTCTATATCCCTTGGATAGATGGTATCGCCGTGTTTTACCTGGATGTCCGCAAATATGGAAGTATCGATATCATGTTCTCTTCGAAAACGCTGTATATTTCCAGACTCTCCTTCTATATATCCTTCCGGGGTTCTGCAAGAGCCCGTATAAACATTGACCCTGATAAAGGAGAGTTCTAGTGTTTTAGCTATAGATAGGGCGCTCTTCCAATCGTTTCTGAGAACGTTGATCCCTATGGGAACATCGAATTCATCGTTGATCTTGCTGCATATGACCGATAAAGACGAGACGGTCATCCTAGAAACCTTTTTCAAGAAAGGTTTATCCCCATAGTTTTCCACTATCAGAGCATCTACCCCGTTTTTTACCAAAATGTCGGCATCGCTAAATGCCCGGTCTACGACAGAATCCATATCTTCAAAATCGGGACTTCCCGGTAAAGGCAGCAGATGGACAACACCTATGATCGTTTTTTCATTCCCTTCGCCAAGCTCCAACATGGACCAACATCTGTCTTTTAATATTTAACGATTGAGTTTTAGCATGATGGTTGTAGAAAAGTTTATTTTTGTCCAACTGTTGCAAAAACCAGATGATGAGATGACCCTTACTGAACCTTCTCTTATAAACTAGCAATTGTAGTGGATGACCATGAAAAAGTAAAAAAAAAGTTAGGTCATTGACTATATAGAGCAAGGTGATGATGAAGATTTTGAGTACTGATGTACTCGGGTCACGGCTCCACTGTTTCGAATCCCTCCGTATCGAAGGGTTGGAGGGCCAAAATGAAAAACCCCATCCATACCACTAAGAAGAGAGACAACAGTATATGATCGGGTCTGTATAGATGGTTGACTAAAATACCCAAAACGGGTATTATCACCGATATTAGGATATATATGAATATACGCAACGGCGAACGTTCTCTTGTCATCGGCTTATTGAATATGGAGATAAATAAAAGGTTTTGGGTCGAAGTTCCTGATTAATGTTCTTAAGACCGATAAAAATTCGATATCATAGCGGACCTTAGAGAGCACAAGGATTCTGATCCCGATTTAGATTGAGTTTTTATTTTTAATATTTTAAGACTTATCAAAAGATCTGTGGAAAGGGTTAAATACCTCTTGACACAATGTATTATTCCCAAAAACCACACCAGTGTATGTGTGGTTGTTCTAAAGAACAAGGCCATGAAAAAAACTATATATGTGGTCTAATCTGGGAAAAAGCACTTCAAGATGGGGATTCGAGAAACCCGGAACTCTTCGGAGTTCCGTGATCTCTTGAGTCCGACAGACGTACAATGAAAGGTGTAATTTATCCACCGCCAGGCGGGGTATATTATCTTTGGATTCAATAAACCCCATTTAGTTCCTGTACATTCCTATTTCTCAATTCCGGTTGATCCTGCCGGCGGCCACTGCTATTGGAGTTTGATTAAGACATGCGAGTTGAGGGTG
>SL_8KL_010_SEDDRAFT_10002704_pt1 | contig 14838 bp, 11 predicted proteins | sample SodLakKL_010_SED_4_FD_11160 | JGI IMG/M metagenome (IMG submission 11160) | reverse complement strand
CTTGAGGAAGTAGTGGATGAGCTCCCCAATATGGACAACTTTACAGGAAAAGGTGTAACAGTGATTGATAGATTTTAATGATGAAGCTCAAAAGAATTTCTTGTTCAGAAATATAACCGAATTTTAAGCCATTTAATATTCTTTAAGGAGATTTAAACCCTGAGTTTATCTGCTACCTAAGAATATTCTTTCAACTTTTAAAATTATAATAGCCACTTTGATTTTTAAAAGTTGTTTTTAATATATTTGGCAAGCCAGTCACCAACAGCCGATGTTGAACTTGCATTGTTTTTGTTTATGTCTTCGGTAACAATACCTTTATCCAGAGATGCATTAACTGCCTTTTTGATTATTTCTGCTTCATCGGTCAACTTGAAAGCATATTCAAACATTAAGCCGGCAGATAATACAGTTGCAAGTGGATTAGCAATATTTTTACCGGCAGCTTGTGGATATGAGCCATGTATAGGTTCAAACACGGAGGTATACAGACCTATAGATGCACTGGGCAATAAGCCGAGTGAACCGGTAATAACACTGGCCTCATCGGTTAAAATATCACCAAACATGTTTTCAGTCACAATCACATCAAATTGTTTTGGCCTTTGAATTATTTGCATAGCAGCATTGTCAACAAACATATATTCGAGATATACTTCAGGGTAATTTTTAGCTATCTGCTGAATAGTTTCCCTCCATAGTCTTGATGTAGCCAAGACATTTGCTTTATCAACCATTGTAAGTTTTTTCCGGCGCTGCATACTAAATTCAAAAGCAAGCTGGGCAACCCGTTTTATTTCATATCTGTGATACACGCATGAATCAAAAGCAGTATTTCCGTCTTCGGATCTTCCCCGGGGCTGTCCAAAATATATTCCTCCTGTTAATTCTCTTATATTCAAGAAGTCTGCACCTTCAATTAATTCATGCTTTAGTGGGGAGTTATCCAGGAGTGACGGAAATGTAGTTATTGGTCTGATATTGGCATAGAGACCTAATTTTTTACGCATAGCCAGAAGCCCTTTTTCCGGTCTCATCTTAGCGCTGGGGTCATTATCGTAGCGTGGATCACCTATAGCACCAAAAAGAACTGCATCGGAATTCATGCATATTTGATGGGTTTCCTCAGGATAAGGATCACCGACCTTGTCTATTGCTGTGGCGCCAATTAATGCATAATTATATATAGCTTTATGATCCTTTTTATTACATACGGTATCTATAACTTTTATAGCTTGATCAATTATTTCGGGTCCAATTCCATCACCCGCCAAAACTGCTATTTTTATGTCCATTTTTTTATATTATGTTTATTTGAATTAGTGTATAATAATTTTAAATATTGTTACAACACTGAATTGTTCATTTTTTCCCATTGTTCAATTAAATCTTTTTTACTAATTAGATAATCGATATCATCAAAACCATTAAGCAAACAATTTTTTTTGTATTCACTGACTTTAAATTTTTCAGTTAATTGGTTCTTCAAGATAGTTATTGTTTGATTTTGCAGATCAATTTCAACTTTAGTTGCAGGGTCATTGAAAATTTCATCAAATAATGATTTTAAGAAAGATTCGGTAACCTGAACGGGTAATAGGCCGTTATTCATAGCATTACTTTTAAAAATGTCTGCAAAATAGCTTGACACAACAGCTTTAAAACCATAATCTTTAACAGCCCATGCTGCATGTTCTCTGCTGCTACCACTTCCAAAATTTTTTCCTCCCATTAGTATAGAACCTGAATATTTTGGATTGTTAAAGACAAAATCAGTTCTTGGTTTTCCATTGGCGTCGTATCGCCAATCATAAAATAATTTTACGCCAAATCCTTGCCTTGTAGTTGCTTTAAGGTACCTGGCCGGTACAATTTGGTCGGTATCCACATTTTCAATAGGCAATGGTACGCAAGTAGAAGTATGTTTTATAAATTTATCAATTGGCATATTCAATAGTTTTAAATTTTATCAAAGAAAATTTCTGGGATCTGTAATTTTTCCCGTAATTGCTGAGGCAGCTGCTGTAAGTGGACTTGCGAGCAATGTTCGCGAACCCGGGCCTTGCCGTCCTTCAAAGTTACGGTTTGTTGTAGCTACAGCATATTTTCCCGGAGGCACTTTATCTTCATTCATTGCTAAGCAAGCTGAGCATCCCGGTTGCCTCATTTCAAAGCCTGCCTCTTCAAATATATCTCTTAATCCTTCTTCTTCTGCCTGCCGTTCAACCATTTTACTGCCAGGAACAATCCATACAGTAATGTTATCAGCTTTATTTTTACCTTTAACAAAAGATGCAAAGGCTCTTAGATCTTCAATACGACCGTTAGTACAACTTCCAAGAAAGACATAATCGATCGGTTTACCTTCGATCTTTTCGCCGGGTTTAAAATCCATGTATTTAAGAGATTTCAAGAAAGAAGATTTATAGTTTTGATCTATATCATCTACTTTCGGTATTTTTTCAGTTACCCCCATGCCCATACCCGGATTTGTGCCATAAGTTATCATTGGCTCAATATTGGCAGCATTAAAATTAAGTTTTTTGTCAAAAACAGCATCAGAGTCGCTGGGTAAGGTTTTCCAGTAATTAATTGCTTCGTCCCATTTTTTACCTGATGGAGCCCATCTGCGTTCTTTTAGATATTCAAAGGTAACTTCATCAGGTGCAATTAAGCCACCACGTGCACCCAATTCAATACTCATATTACATACTGTCATTCGCCCTTCCATAGAGAGATTGCGTATTGCAGAACCTGCAAACTCCAGGAAATAACCCGTGGCACCACCGGTTGTTATTTGAGATATAATATAAAGAATAATATCTTTTGATGTAACGCCTTCATTAAGCTTTCCATCAATGTTGATGTACATTTTTTTGGGTTTTGAAAGCAAGAGGCATTGGCTGGCAAGTACCATTTCAACTTCGCTTGTGCCAATACCAAATGCTATAGCACCTAATGCTCCGTGTGTTGAAGTATGGCTATCGCCACATACTATTGTCATTCCGGGTTGAGTTATTCCTAATTCCGGACCTATTACATGTACAATACCATTTAAAGGATGGTTTAGTCCATATAGTTCGATACCATGCTCTTTACAATTCTCTGTTAAAGTATCAATCTGGACTCGACTGAGTTCATCCTTAATAGGTAAATGCTGGTCCTTAGTAGGAATATTATGATCAGCTGTAGCAATGGTTTTTTCCGGCCTTGCTACTTTTACCCTACGAGCCTTCAATCCCGCAAAAGCTTGTGGACTGGTTACTTCGTGTATAAAATGACGATCAATATAAAATATGCTTGTATTTTTATCAATGGTTTTAACCACATGCTTATCCCAAACCTTATCAATTATTGTTTTTCCAGGCAATTTTTAAAAAGTTTAATGTTTTATAAATATTGTTGAATTGTTCTATTGTTTTATAGCTTAACTCCTAATTGATTTTTAGAAACCAAATGAAGTTTAAACTTTTAAATAATGTTAAAGATATTCGATAAAAAATATTTTAAAAATTTTAATTTTTAGTGTACAGAATATCAGAGGTTTACTTATTTTAATTATACATAAAAACAATTTAGTAATAGAACAATAGAACAATTCAACATCGCACTCATTAAGCAATTTTGCTTAGGGCATCCAGAAATGCTTCCACCGAAGCAGTTACAATATCTGTACTGGCAGAGTATCCATAGTATATGCTTGACTTGTGTTCAATTTGCACATGGACTTTACCAAGGTCATCACTTCCCCTTGTAATTGCTTGTATGAGAAATTCTTCAAGTCTAACCCTGCGTTTGACAAGATTTTTTACTGCCGTAAAGGAAGCATCAATAGGTCCGTTTCCAGTGGCTGTTTCAGTGAAAATATCTCCATCAAAGTTAATTTGTATAGTTGCAGTAGGTATAGTTGTTTTTCCACAAACTATTTGTAAAGAATGCAATTGCAATGAACGTTTCTCTTTTGCTTTCTTAGAGCTAGCTAAAGCTTCCAGATCTTCATCTGTGATATCTTTCTTTTTGTCTGCTACTTCCAAAAATCGTTGGTAAATTGTCTCCAACTCGCCTTCTTCCAGTTTGTATCCTAATACATCAAGCCTGTGTTTAAGTGCTGCCCTTCCACTACGTGCTGTAAGTACAATTCCGGACTCTTTAAGTCCAATATCTGCAGGGTCAATTATTTCATAATTTTGTCTGTGTTTTAGTACACCATCTTGATGTATGCCGGAAGAGTGAGCAAAGGCATTTCTTCCTACTATTGCTTTATTGGGCTGAACAGGCATACGCATTAAAGAAGAAACCAGTTTGCTTGAATTCATTATTTCTGTGGCTTTAATGCCGGTTTCATAATCAAGCTCATGATGGCTTTTTATTGCCATAACTACCTCTTCTAACGCGGTATTACCGGCACGTTCCCCAATTCCATTTATGGTTACCTCTACCTGTCTTGCTCCGTTTTGTATACCTGAAATTGTATTGGCTGTTGCCATTCCCAGGTCATTATGGCAATGAGTTGAAATTATTGCTTTGTCTATATTGGGAACATTGTTTAATAAATAAGCTATTTTATCTCCATATTCAGCGGGCAGGCAATATCCTGTTGTATCAGGTATATTTAGTACTGTGGCCCCGGCTTTAATAACAGCTTCTATAACTCTTGCAAGGTATTCATTATCAGTTCTGCCGGCATCTTCTGCATAAAATTCCACATCATCAACAAATTTTCTGGCATATTTTACTGCTTCCACAGCTCTTTCAATTATTTCCTCCTGGTTGGAATTTAGTTTATGTTTTATGTGAAACTCAGATGTTCCAATGCCTGTATGAATACGTTTATTCTTAGCATCTTTAATAGATTTGGCAGCCACGTCTATATCCTTTTTAACAGCTCTGGTAAGTGCGCATATTACAGGCTTTTCAATGGTTTTGGATATTTCAACTACAGAGTTGAAATCGCCCGGACTTGATATTGGGAACCCGGCCTCAATAATATCTACACCAAGTTTCTCAAGTTGTCGTGCAACCTCGATTTTTTCAATTGTATTAAGCTGGCAACCGGGTACTTGCTCGCCATCACGCAAGGTAGTATCGAAAATATAAATTTTGTCTCCCATAATTTTAATTAGTTTTTTGGAATTTATAATTATTATTTTTATTTATTCTTATTTTCCGGTCTTAATTTTCTTACTTCGGAACCGGTCTGCCAAATCTCTGATTCACGAAGCTCTTTAAGTTCTATTTCAAGCAGTTCTTTGTAATTATTAGAACTGGTTGATTCAAGAACTCTCTTGGTTTCTTCACCTGATTTTACTTTTTCATATAATTCATCAAATACCGGGAGAGTGGCATCTCTGAATTTGGGCTTCCAGTCAAGAGCTCCGCGTTGAGCTGTTGTGCTACAGTTAGTATACATCCAATCCATTCCCTTTTCATCGACAAGGCGTATAAGGCTTTGTGTAAGCTCTTCTACGGTTTCATTGAAAGCTTCACTTGGTGAATGACCATTTTTACGGAGTACGTTATATTGTGCCTCCATAATGCCGGCTAGTGCACCCATAAGAACACCTCTTTCTCCTGTCAAATCACTAAAGACTTCTTTTTCGAAAGTGGTTGGAAACAGGTATCCTGAACCTATAGCTATGCCAGCTGCAAGAGTTCGTTCTTCAGCTCTGCCCGTGTAATCCTGGAAAACAGCATAACTGGAGTTTATACCGGCTCCCGCCATAAAATTCCTACGAACACTCGTACCTGAACCTTTTGGTGCACAAAGGATTACATCAATATTGTCAGGTGGGATCACACCTGTTTGTTCTTTATATGTTATGGAGAATCCATGAGAAAAATATAGAGCATCTCCCTCATTAAGGCATGGTTTTAGTTTGGGCCAAACAGCACATTGCGCAGCATCAGAAATAAGCAATTGAATTATTGTTCCTTTTTTTGCTGCTTCTTCAATAGGGAAAAGGGTTTCACCCGGCATCCATCCATCCTGAACAGCTTTATCCCAATCGGCTTTAAATTCAGGCGCCTGCCCCACAATTACATTAATGCCATTTTCCTTCATGTTAAGTGCCTGAGCAGGTCCCTGAACTCCGTACCCAATAACTGCAACAACTTCGTCCTTTAATACTTCGCGCGCTTTTTGTGTTGGGAATTCATCTCTGGTAACAACAGTTTCTTCTACGCCACCAAAATTAATTTTAGCCATAATTTAATAATTTTTAAAGTTCTACATTCAATTAGTTTATATTCGCTTTATAAGTTTCTTTTTTCCTCTTCAAGATTTCTTAAGTAATTATTTAAAGGTTCTTTTTTAAGTTTGTTAACTGCAATACGCCCCGATCGTGTGAATTGCGTTAAACTATAAGGTTCAAGCTTTTCATATAATTGTTGAGTTTCAATTTTATGACCTGTTTTTTCAATTACCGTATATTCTTCAGTTACTTCTAATATCCTGGCTCCATATGTGCGCACAATGTTTTCTATTGCAGTTTGTTCAAATAAAGCTTTAGTTGAAACTTTATAAAGAGCTATCTCCTGGTATGTGATCTCATCTGCATCAAAAAAATAGGCTCTTAACACATCAATGCATTTCTCTATTTGTTTAACAAGGTTTTTTGTCTGTTCAAGAGATGAGAATATTACAATAGTAAATTTATGTATTCCCTTAATAGCAGATTCTGAAGTTGTTAAACTTTCAATATTTATTTGACGCCTTGTAAATAATGTTGTAATTTCTTTAAGTATACCAACCTTGTTTTCTGAGTATACCGTTATTGTATATTCCTTTTGCATATTTTTATTATTTTAATTAGGTGTTTTATTTCTGATAAAACCGGTTTTATATTACTCCAAACGGATATCTTCTACTGAAGCACCTGCAGGCACCATAGGAAATACATTTTCTTCCTTTTCCATTACAACTTCAAGCAGAAATGGACCTTTGGTGTTTATCATATTGTTTATAGCTTCATCGAGCTTCTCACGTTTGGTTACTTTTGTTGATGGTATATTATAGCCTTTAGCAATTGTTTGAAAGTCAGGGTTTTTTATTTTGGTAGATGAATATCTGAAATCAAAGAACAGTTCTTGCCATTGTCTGACCATACCAAGAAAATTATTATTAAGAAGAACTATCTTAACGGGTGTTTTCTCCTGGAAAATTGTTCCAAGTTCTTGTATTGTCATTTGAAACCCACCATCTCCTACAAAAAGGCATACAGGGCGGTTTGGGTTACCCATTTTAGCGCCGATAGAAGCGGGCAACCCGAATCCCATGGTTCCAAGTCCTCCTGAAGTGACAACACTACGTGATTGTTTGAATTTAAAATAACGTGTAGCCATCATCTGATGCTGCCCAACATCGGTAACCATAATAGCATTATCATTATATGTTGAAGATACTTTACTGATAACTTCCCCCATTGTTAATTCCGGCTTCGCAGGATATAACTCTTTGTTTATAAGCCTTTTGTTTTCTATTTTTGCACAAGCATGAAACTCTTTCAGCCATGTGCCATGATCATTTTTATTCACTTTTTTGGTAAGTAAGGGAATAGTTTCTTTCACATTACCTAAAACCGGCACATCGGTATGGATTACTTTATTTATTTCTGCCGGATCAATTTCCATATGAATAATCTTGGCTTTGGTTGCATAATGTTGAGGATTGGCAGTCACTCTATCATCGAATCTCATTCCTATAGCAATTATGAGATCAGCTTCATTAGTTTTTATATTAGGGCCAAAATTGCCATGCATACCTACCATACCCACGTTCAGGTAGTGGTTTGAGGGAATTGCCGACAGTCCCAAAATAGTCCAGGCTGTTGGTATATTTGTTTTTTCAATGAAATCCAGCAATTCTTTCTCCGCTCTGCCTAATATAACACCTTGGCCAACCACTACAAGAGGTTTGCTTGCAAGGTTTATCAGGCGAGCAGCTTCGTCGATCTTTTCGTGATCAATTTTTGGCACGGGAGTATAACTCCTTATTGATTTAATTTTATGATATACATAAGCAAGATTTGTGACTTGAGCATCCTTTGTAATATCAAGCAATACAGGACCCGGCCTGCCGGTTTTGGCAATATAAAATGCTCTTGCTATAGCCCATGGAATATCTTCTGCTCGTTTTATCTGATAGTTCCATTTCGTGATTGGTTTAGTGATACTTACAATATCAATTTCTTGAAAAGCGTCGGTTCCAAGAAGGGAGGAGCCTACCTGTCCGGTAACTACTACTATCGGCGTAGAGTCTGTCATTGCATCGGCAATGCCTGTTACCGTATTGGTGGCTCCGGGACCGGAAGTAACCAAGCTGACACCAACTTCGCCGCTCACTCTTGAAAACCCCTGGGCTGCATGTACAGCACCTTGTTCATGACGTACCAAAATATGTTTTAACTTTTTTGAATATGAATATAATGCGTCATAAACAGGTATTATAGCTCCCCCCGGATAACCAAAAATTGTTTTAACACCTTCCTGTATTAGTGATTCTATTACAGCTTGTGCACCCGGCATAGTAATTGGCTTGGTTTTCTTTTTTTTGATGGTTTTAAAAGGTTGTTTTTCCATATTGCTGGATTGTTTATGAATTTGTTATTCTTTTTGGTCAATAAAATTTATCAATTCAGGAACTTTTCTTATTGCTCCTTTATCTGCAGATGTTGCAAAAGAAGCATATGCTTTAAGGGATTGGGAAACTTTTCTGCTGCGTTCTGTAGGTTTAAAAGCAGTATTTCCTTTAGCCATCTCTTCCTGATGTCTTCGTTTTAATTCTTCATCAGAAGTATCCATGTTTATGCTTCGTGAAGGTATATCAATAATAATTTTATCTCCGTTTTTGATCAGCGCAATTTCACCTCCCGCGGCAGCTTCCGGAGAAACATGTCCTATTGATAATCCTGATGTTCCTCCTGAAAACCGCCCATCAGTTATTAAAGCACATTTTTCTCCTAATCCCATAGATTTCAGATAAGAAGTAGGGTAGAGCATTTCTTGCATTCCGGGTCCTCCGCGAGGACCTTCATATCTGATAACAATTATATCTCCGCTTTTGATTTCTTTATTTAGAATGGCTTTAACGGCTGTTTCCTGGGAATCAAAGACTTTGGCGTTTCCTGTAAATTGCCATATAGAAGGGGCTACACCTGCAGTTTTTACGATACAACCGTTATGTGCTATGTTACCATATAATATGCTAAGACCTCCTTCTTTTGAATAAGCATGCTTTGTAGCTCGGATGCATCCATTTTGTCTGTCAGTATCCAGCTTTTTATATTTTGAATTCTGTGAAGCCATGCTAAGATTTTTAAAGCCTCCCGGTGCACTGGTAAAAATTTCAAAAGCTTTATTAATAGCTTTTTGATATCTTATATCATAATCTTTTATAGCTTGTTCCAGTGTAGGATAGTCTATACGTTTTACTGACCCATCAATCATGCCTGCTTCCAGTAAAATAGCCAAGATACCTAATATGCCTCCTGCTTTATTAACATCTTCAATGTGATAATGACTGCTTGGAGCTACTTTACACAATACCGGAGTTTTTTTGGATAAATCATCTATATCTTTCATTGTGAAGGGCACGTTTGCCTCCCGGGCAATTGCGAGTAGATGTAAAACAGTGTTTGTAGAGCCACCCATAGCGATATCCAAGGTCATGGCATTTAAAAATGCCTGACGTGTAGCAATTGAACATGGTAAAACAGAATCATCTCCATCCTGATAATAGCGGGTTGCAAGATTTATTATTAAATCAGAAGCTTCTTCAAAAAGTTTTATCCTGTTTCTATGAGTAGCTATAAGTGTTCCGTTTCCCGGCAATGCAAGTCCTAAAGCTTCATTAAGGCAGTTCATTGAATTAGCAGTGAAAAGCCCTGAACAAGAGCCACATGTTGGACACGCCTTATTCTCAATTTGCTCTATTTCTTCATCATTAAATGACTCATCTGCAGCCATTACCATAGCATCGATCAAATCAACCTTTTTCTTCTTATAATTTCCTGCTTCCATCGGTCCACCTGACACAAAAACAGTTGGAATGTTAAGTCGCATCGCAGCCATAAGCATACCAGGTGTGATTTTATCACAATTACTGATGCAAAATAAAGCATCAGCCTGGTGTGCATTGACCATATATTCAATGCTGTCAGCAATTAAATCACGAGAAGGCAAAGAGTATAACATTCCCTCATGACCCATGGCTATACCATCATCTATCGCTATGGTATTGAATTCTGCGGCAAAACATCCTTGCTTTTCAATCCATTTTTTAACTTCCTGTCCAATATTTTGAAGATGTACATGTCCTGGTACGAATTGAGTAAAAGAATTGGCAATTGCTATTACGGGTTTTCCCATTTGTTCTTTGCGCATTCCGTTGGCTCGCCACAAGCTTCGTGCACCGGCATTAAGCCTGCCCTTGAGGGTTGTGTTACTTCTTAGGTTGTTTTTCATGTATTAAATTTTTAATGTTTCGAGTATATGTATCTCATTATTAAGCAAAAAAAAAGCCTCTCAACTTGGAAGTGAGAGGCTTTTTATATTTTATATTTATATTAAACTTTTACATACCATCATCACTTCCGTTTGGCAGTTGTAACCAAAGAATAGCAATAAATAGTATGGTAAAAGTAAATGTGGTCTTCATTTTTATAAAATTGAAATTTTGAATGGACAAATATAATAAATAATTTTAATTTATAATGTTTTTATTACACTTAATTTAAATAAAAAACACATTTTCGTGAATATGACCAGAAACATTTATTTTTCACATATGGGTTAAATTAATTCTATTATTGACCTTCGTAAAGTAGTTTTTTAATTGTTTCTTGTTTCTTTTCAAAATCAAATTGTGATAAAATGTTTTTCATTTTGCTTTCTAATTTATCATTGCAAAGATTACCGATGCTTCCCTCATGAGTATGTTTAATTTTTTTGTCGGGTTTAAATTGGCCTGAATTTATATCTTTGGTAACTTTTTTATATGCATCTCTGAACGTCATACCTTTCATTACTAATTTGTTTACTTCTTCTACACTGAAAACATCATTATATAAAGGATCATCTTTTAGCGAGATGTTTATTTCTATATTTTGAAGTAACAAGGTTAATAACGAAACGGATTTTTCAAGTTCCTCAAATGCCGGTATGATATTTTGTTTTGTAAGTTGATAATCTCTGTGATAACCTGTTGAAAGATTACTGGTTATTAAATTTATTTCATTTGGCAGAGCCAACAGTTTATTACATTTTGCTCTTATTAATTCGAATGGATCGGGATTATTTTTATGTGGCATTATGCTTGAGCCGGTAGTAAATTGTTCAGGTATAGAGAAAAATCCAAAGTTTTGGCTGCTATATAGGCATATATCCATGGCAAGTTTGGCTGAAGTACTTGCTGTGGCGGCTAGTGCATTAGCTATACTTATTTCATTTTTTGTACGGCTTATTTGAGCATATATTGAATTTACTTGCAGGTTATTAAAACCAAGTAGTTTGGTAGTTATTGTTCTGTTTAAAGGAAATGAGGAACCATAACCAGCAGCAGATCCAAGAGGATTTTGATCATTAATTTTATATGCAGTTAATAGTAATTGCATGTCATCAGTTAAGCTTTCGGCGAATGCCCCAAACCAAAGACCAAATGAAGAAGGCATAGCTATTTGCATATGAGTGTAGCCAGGCATGAAAATATCTTTGTGCTTATTGCTTAAATCTATTAAAGTTTTAAATAGAATAGTTATTTGGTTAATGATCTGATGAAAAGCATCGCGAAAAAATAGTTTAAGATCGAGTAATATCTGGTCATTACGTGAACGTCCTGTATGAAGTTTTTTTCCGACATTTCCAATTTTTTGGGTTAGCATTATTTCTATCTGGCTGTGTATATCTTCTACGTCTTCATCAATTTCAAAGTTCCCCGATCTGATTTGTTCCAAGATATTATGTAGAGCATATTCGAGTTGTTTCAATTCCGAATGGGAAAAAATACCTGCATGATGTAACATTTTTGCATGAGCTATACTACCTATAACATCATATGGTGCAAGCTTTAAATCAACATTTTTGTCTGTTGAAGTTGTAAAATCTTCAACAAACTTTTCCGGTTTTATCTTTTGTTCCCAAAGTTTCATTTATTGTCCACTATTTTTTCTTCCTTCAATGATAGCATTATGAGCCATAAGTCTTATTGCATTTATTTTGATATAACCATCGCTGTCTTGCTGGTTGAATCCACCTTCTATGTCCATGCTTGATAGTTTCTGGTCGTATAAAGAGCTGGGTGATTCCCGGCCATCTACAATAACGTTGCCTTTGTAGAGTGTGATATAAACGACACCATCTATAAGTTCCTGACTTTTATTAATCGCAGCCATTAAGAAATCCATTTCGGGACTGAACCAAAAACCGTTATAAATAATTTCAGCAAATGACGTTGAAAGCATATTTCTAAGCTTCATAACTTCCCTATCCATAGCAATTCCCTCTATATCCATATGTGCTTTTATAAGTATTGTGGCCCCTGGTGTTTCATATATTCCTCTTGACTTTATACCAATGTAACGGTTTTCTACCATGTCAAGTAATCCAATACCGTGTTCTTCACCCAAATAATTAAGATATTCCATAATTTCCAGAGGGGTTGTTTTCATATTTCCGTTATCTGTGTTTGTAACTTTAACAGGCAGCCCGTCTTTAAATGTAATTGATATATGTGCTTCTTTGTCAGGCGCTTCTTGTGGCATATTTATCCTTGATATGATTTCATTACCCGCTTTGTATCCCGGGTCTTCTAGTATTCCTGCTTCATGACTTATATGCATAAGATTTTCATCTTCACTGTATGGTTTATTTAATGTCGATTTTACTGGTATTCCATGGTTATTAGCATAATTCACCATATCAGTTCTGCCTTTGAATTCTTCCAGAAATTCTTTATTCTTCCATGGTGCAAATACCTTAATATATGGGTTAAGTGCGTAATATCCCAGTTCAAATCGTACCTGATCATTACCTTTTCCCGTTGCTCCGTGTGATACATAATCCGCTCTCTCCATATCAGCGATTTCAATTTGACGCTTTGCAATAAGCGGCCGGGCAATTGCTGTGCCTAACAAATATCTTCCTTCATAAATAGCATTAGCTTTAATAGCAGGGAAAATATAATCTTTTACAAGTTCTTCTTTCAGATCTTCAATAAAAACTTTAGATGCACCAATTTGTTTAGCTTTTTTTTCAGCTTCTTTAAAGTCTTCTTGTTGCCCCACATCAGCAATATACGCTATAACCTCATAACCTTTATTTATCAACCACTTAAGGATAACGGAGGTGTCAAGCCCTCCACTATATGCTAATACAACTTTTGTTTTTGGTACCATTTTGATGAGTTATCTTTTTAGATTTAAAATTTTGTTTTACTTTAAAATTAATTTCTAAGAACTATTTAATGCTTTCTACCATAGAGTTTTAATAATATATAACCCGAATTACATAATTAATTATAGTTATGGGTTCTTTTTAGCAAGAATTGCAGGTTCTAAACATTTTTTTAATTCCGACCGGGAGATTCCTTCCCGTCCAATTACCAAAATAGTGTCGTCACCGGCAATGGTTCCTATGATTTCAAAAGCATTCATGTTGTCCAGTTTGTATGCAAAACTGTTTGCAAAACCTGGCAGGGTTTTAATAACAGCCATATTACCAGTATAATCAATAGAAATAAAACCGGAATTTTGAAATGTTGAAGGATCCTTTACTTGAATACCTGAATCATCCTGAGTTTGTTGAGCAGGTATAACATAAATCATTCCCTTTTCTTCATCCTGTACCTTGTTTACTCTTAAATATTTTAGATCACGTGACAGAGTAGCCTGGGTGGACTGATATCCAATTTTATTTAATATTTCCAATAATTCGTTTTGGCTGCTGATCTTGTTGTTTTGAATGATATTTCTGATTTTCAGAAGCCTTTTGGTTTTACTCATAATTGTATATTTATGTATAGAGTTTGCAAAAATATACAATTATTTTAAAGTAAAAAAGTTTTCTTTAATAATATATTTGTAAAAAAGACTGAAAAGCATGTAAAAGAAGCTAGTAGGGGAAGTATTCTGAATTTTGAATAATTTATATTGAATATAGGTATTTTGAAAAAGTATTATATTAATTCAGTATTCGGCTATCAAGAATATAAAGTAAGAAGTGGTACTGAATTTGATGTATTATTTAGGGATGCCAACCAGGGTTGTCTAATGTTTTAATTGTAATTTAATTTATGCTATATTATATGGTTTAAGTATGGCATCCCTTCGTTTGATTTATTTTGGCAGTTTTAATGTTGGCACAATTTCTCCGTCATCGTTAAATATATTCAGTGTAAGAGTTTCATCTTCTATTTGCACTGTACCATAATACATTGTTTGTGATTTGCATTCCTCTTCATTTTTTTCAGCTCCAAGTCCAATATAATTAACTTCTCCAATTTTTTTTCTTGAATAGCCGCTATTACATCTTCCTATCAAAAGGTCTACGTCATAATCTTTGCACAGGGATTTTATGATTTCCATATTGGAGTCATTAAATGTATCCGCTTTTGAAGCTAAAGTTTCATCACTATACACAATAATTTTCCATGGGGCTGTGGTTTCTTCCAGCTCATTAACCAACCATGTGTGTTGGGGTGAGCCTTCGGAATAATTTGAAACCGGATCCATAACGAATATGTGAGCCGGTCCGTACCTGTATGAATAATAGGTTTCATCTGCAAAATCGTAAGGAAACAGTTTTTTTAACAGGGATATATCGTTTTCGCTATTTCTAACAGTCCCC
>SL_8KL_010_SEDDRAFT_10002703_pt1 | contig 14838 bp, 4 predicted proteins | sample SodLakKL_010_SED_4_FD_11160 | JGI IMG/M metagenome (IMG submission 11160) | reverse complement strand
ATAGCTGGAAGTTATCCTTCTGTAGAAGTAACGGATGAACTTGGTAATCCTGTAGATGGTGTCGAAGTTACAGTAAGTGCCTACGCAGAGTTCTGGGATGCAGATACGGAAACATTCGTAGAAGTCGAATACGAGTTCGATGCCGGTACACTTACACAGACTACGGACGTATACGGAATAGCTGAGTTTAACGACCTGGAGATCTGGACAGCGTACGTAGATGATGATGATATCGCAGAGTACTTTGGAATGGCTCGATCCGAATACCATCTTGAATTCGTCATTGAAGATGTAGATGAGGTGCAATCAGATGACTTCGAGATTCAACCAGCAGCAGAAACCTGCCTCCAGATATATCGAGAGGATTGGCAAGATGACATAAAAGGTCTACTTGACCCAGCTACTGCTGGAGAACCTGAGGAATACGTGGGTTTCGTTTTCGATGAATATGGCAATTACATAGAAAACGTGACAGAAGAAGTACATTGGACCGACGACGTAGATCCATATAAGTATTCAGAGTGGGAAAACAATGAAGTCAATATTACAAAAGCAGGTACATGGGAAATAATCGGACAATACAACATAGGAGCAACTCTCGAAGGAACAACAGAACTGGTTGTAGAACCTGCAGAAATAGCCGCCCTTGAGATTTCACCAGTAGAAGAAACCATCTCGGCAGGTACCATTATAGAATACACCGCTATGGCTACCGACGAGTTCGGTAACGATATAGGAGATGTAACTGCAGGAACCACCTGGTCCATAAATGCTGAAGCCGGTGGAGAATGGGACCAGAATACTGGAGAGTATACTTCTGAATTCGCAGGTGAATGGTCTGTAACCGGAACCTATGTTGAAAACGGTGATGAATATGATGATACAGCAGCACTAACAGTTGAACCAGGAGATGTCTTTGAAATAATGATCGAACCTGCAGAAGCTACGAGAGATGCTGGTGAAGTTATTGATTACACCGCTACCGCTTACGATGAACTCGGTAATGAAATAGCCGATGTAACAGAAGAAGCCGAATGGTGGATATCTGAAGATGCAGGCGGTGAATGGAACCAGACTATTGGAGAGTATACCACACAACTCGCTGGAGAATGGACTGTTGAAGCATATTACGAAGGCGTAACGGGTACTGCCGTATTAGAAGTTAACGCAGGACCTGTATCCGTAGTGCATCTTTATCCAGAAGAGGATCAGCTGTTAGAAGTCGGAGAAGAGTTAGAGTTCTATGCAGAGGCGTACGATGAACACGGAAATCTAATAGTAGATGATGTAAGAGATTTCACTTGGGATAATACCGATGATTACGGTATATTCGAAGAGAAGAACGCTGGAGAATACGTCGTGAGAGCTATCTATGACACTATAGCTTCCGAACCGACGACGGTTACCGTTGTAGAGGAATACTACACTCTAACTGTAGATGTTGAAGGACAAGGAGAAGTTGAAGCCGACCCAGAACCTCGAACCGGTAACAGGTATGAACCAGGACAAGAAGTTACCTTGACAGCAGAAAAAGATACCTGTGATTGGTACTTCGTCGAATGGACGGGAGATGTACCAGAAGGTGAAGAGGAAGAAGTCGAGATAACTATAGTAATGGACGAGAACAAGGAGATAACAGCAGTCTTCGGTACGGACGAAGTTACCTATGAACTTACGATAGACACTACAGAAGGCGGAACAACACATCCTGATCCTGGCACACATATATACATAGAAGGAACAGAAGTGATAGTGGAGGCCATACCAGATGAAGGCTGGGAATTCGTCGAGTGGACAGGAGACGTGAGCGGTACCGATGCAGAGATAACGGTAACTATGGACGAAGACGTCACTATAACAGCTCATTTTGAACAAATAATAGTAGAATACGACTTAACGATAGCCGTCGAAGGACAGGGTTCAACCTATCCACCAGCAGGTACACACACTTACGAAGAAGGCGAAGAAGTGACTATCGACGCAATCCCAGACGAAGGCTGGGAATTCGTTGAATGGACAGGAGATGTGACTGGTACAGATGATGAAATAACGATAACGATAGACAGTGACATGGAGATAACAGCACACTTCGAAGAAGAAGAACCAGAAGAATACGAACTAACGATTAATGTCGACGGAGAAGGCACTACCGAACCCGCAGAGGGAACTCATACCTACGAAGCAGGCGAAGAGGTAACCATCACTGCAACAGCTGATGCAGGCTATGAATTCGTCGAATGGACTGGTGATTATGAGAGCGAAGATGCGGTAATAACCTTCGAGATCGAAGAAGACATGGAGATAACAGCACACTTCGCAGAAGAACCAGAGGAAGAGGCGGATGACGATGATGATGACGATGATGACGATGATGACGAAGAGGCCATACCAGGATTTACGACAATGCTCTTGGTACTAGCTGCGGTAATAGCAATAGCTGTGTACTACAAGAAAGAACAGTAAAAAAGAAAATCTAAAAAACACACAAAACCCCTTTTTATTTCTTTTAATTTTCTCTAAACAAAAACCTAATTTGTAAATTTTCTAAATATCTATAACTGTTAAATTCATTTATAGAGGAAGACATAACTCCATAGGGGTCTATTCTTACCCTCACTCGAACCATGTTCTCGTAATCATACAATAAATTCGTTATGTTGATGGAACTCGCTTTTCTCGCTCCATCCATCCTCGACCGTAGGTCTACGGATGTCCTCCTCATCCGCAAAACTCTATTCTGGGAATATGGGATATAATTCAAAGACATCATTTAATTCAGCAAACGATGTGTCCTTGACTATAGCTAAAAAGACATTCTCTACAAACATCTTTACAACTTTTTTGAACTCAAGACTAAAACTTACAAAGGAGAAAAAGATAAGAAAATTGTTATATATTAAGTTATCAATAAAACGTGAAAGTTTAATATAGTATGAATTCTTAAACTTTACAGAGGCTAAGTGCCACATGAAAGCCAAAAGTTCAAGTAAAAAAATGAAAACCTTCGTGCTTGTTGCTATAGCGGTACTGATTTTTTCTGCATTTACTGTTGGAGTCCCAACTGTAAGTGCACAAGAGTATGGGTCATTTAGTGGAGAGATCACAGACGAAGTTGGAGATCCAATTGCGAATGGATACGTTGAGTTCTATGGGGAAAATGGAGACGATAATGAAGACTATGATGACTGGACGCGTACTACCGAAACTGACGAAAATGGTGAGTATCATTTAGAAGATGTTCCGGTCGGAACTTGGGACATCACAGCTGATATCTGGTTGTACAAACCTGAGACTGTAAATGATGTCGAGATATATGAAGACCAAGAGACAGAAGATATAGACTTTGAGTTGGAAAGTTGGAAAGGCGATATAGTCGGTACAGTGACCGATATAGATGACAATCCGATCGAAGATGCATTGGTCACTATATATGAGGGCGAAGATGAAGTTGCGAATAATACAACCGACGAAGATGGTAATTACGAGATTGAGTTAGAGCCAAGTACTTACGATGTGACCGCTAGTCACGAGGACTATAAGAACCATGAAAAAGAAGATATCAAAGTAAATATTTCAGAAACGACCACAGTAGACTTTAATCTGGTTCTAGGGTACTACTTAACGATAAACGTTGAAGGTGAAGGAACTACAGATCCTGAGCCTGGCACACACACCTATTATCATGGAGATTTCGTTACCATAAAAGCCGACCCACACGATCATTCCAAATTTGTGAATTGGACAGGTGATTATCCGGAAGGGGAACAAAGGGAAGAAGAGATAACTATCTATATTGACGAGGACAAGGAGTTAACAGCTAACTTTGCGGGGATGGATTACATCGATATTGAACCTAAGGATTATACAATTGAAGCGGGAGATAGCGTGGAATATACAGCTATCGCTTATAATCAAACTGGAGAACAAGTTCCTGTAAAGCTGGAGAATGTCACTGTTGAAACCAATTGGTATATCTACGAAGATGATCATAGTGAATATTGGGAAGATAATGTCTATAGGCCGGAAGTAGTCGGTGAGTGGACAGTGAATGCCTCCTATGAATATCATGGTGAGTTTTACAATGAGAGCACCAATTTGACGGTATTACCTGGAGAGGTTAATTATACTGAGATAAACCCGAGTGAGAATCAAACAATCAAAGCAGGAGAAGAGTTAGAGTTTACCGCGGTGGCCTACGACAAATTCAGTAATATAATAACGGAAAATGCAACGGAATTCAAGTGGGAAAATATCGACGAAGAGAATGTGACAGAGGATGTAGCGATGTTCTCTGAAACAAAGCCAGGAGAATACAATGTTACAGCCACCTACAAAGGTGTGAGATCAGAGGTGATTATTGTCACGGTTGAACTAGGCGAAGTAGAGACTGTTGAGATTGAACCAAAACCTGAAGCAACTATAGAGGTCGGTGAGGAATTAGTATTCTCCGCTTGGGCAAATGATACGGAAGGTAATGTGATAACCGACAATGTAGATGACTTTAAATGGCAGAACGCTACCGATGGACTGTTTGAAATTGATGAACCTGGTGAATATAATGTAACCGCTGAATTCGAAAACGTAACTTCAGACCCGACTAGAGTTAGAGTGACCGAGTTTTTCGAACTAACTGTTGAATATAATGCTACCCAAGGATCGGTTAAGGTAGAAGGAAAACCTGTAGATCCCGGAAGCAGACAAACTTACGAAAATGGTTCGATAGTCGAGTTGGAGGCTATTTCTAGGAATGGTTTCGTTTTCGAGAATTGGACGGTCAATGATGAATTCCATTCAAAAGAAAATGTGACAAACATAAAGATGGATGAGGATAAATCAGTCTTTGCGAATTTTGAAAAAGCCTATAATCTTACAGTTGAATACAATGCGACACGAGGATCAGTGGAGGTAGATGGGGAAGAAGTAGATCCTGGATGGATACGTGAATATCCAGTAGGAACTACTGTTAATCTAGAGGCTATTTCTAGAGAGGGTTTCGTTTTCGAGAATTGGACGGTCAATGATGAATTCCATTCAGAAGAAAATGTGACAAACATAACGATAGAAGATGACAAAACGGTCATTGCGAACTTCGGAGAGAGCAATAGTCTTACAGTTGAATACAATGCGACACGAGGATCAGTGGAGGTAGATGGGGAAGAAGTAGATCCTGGATGGATACGTGAATATCTAGTTGGAACTACTGTTAATCTAGAGGCTATTTCTACGGAAGGTTTCGTTTTCGAGAATTGGACAGTCAATGATGAATTTCATTCAGAAGAAAATATGACAAGCATAAATATGGACGAGGATAAAGAAATCACAGCAGTTTTCGAGGAAGAGCCACTAGAAGAATACGACTTGACGATAAACATCGACGGAGAAGGTACAACAGATCCAGAAGAAGGAACTCATACCTACGAAGAGGGCACGGAAGTGACTGTAGAAGCTACTCCAGCAGAGGGCTGGGAGTTCGTTGAATGGACAGGAGATTACGAGAGTGAGGAAGCGGAGATCACATTTGAGATTGTGGAAGATATGGAGATTACTGCTCACTTCGAGGAAGAAGTAGTGGTAGAAACCTACGAACTAACGATAAACATAGACGGAGAAGGTACCGTTACTGTGGAATGGGACGACGAAGAAGTAAGTGTCACGGATGAGGAGACATTTACTATAGATGAAGATACACAAATTACACTAATGGCTGAAGCAGATGTTGACTGGCAATTCGTTAAATGGACAGGCGATCGTGAAGATACTGATGAAGAAATAACTATTACGATGGATGACGATTATCACATAACAGCTATCTTCGAAGAAGTCATAGTAGAGGAGCCGTACTTCGAGGTCGAGATCACTGCCTATGACGAGGAAGTAAAAGAAACCGACACGGTAACAGTTGAATTCAAAGTTTTGAACTCGGGAGAGGTTCAAGGTATACAAAACATCTCTTTTATGGTAGATGGGGAAAAAGAAGATACTATAGAAATGACTATTGGAGTAAACGAAACTAAGGAGGGAGAATTTACTTGGGAAGCTGAGGAGGAAGGTGAATACGAGTTAGTTGTACAAAGTGAAGACACTTCCGACTCGGTGACAGTAACTGTCGAAGAGGAAGATTGGCACGATTGGCTTTGTAACTTGTGGTGGCTTTGGTTGATTCTACTGGTAATCTGGTTGATCTTACTGTTAATAATTTTAGCACTCATATTCTACTTCTGGAAGAGAACCCTGACTATCGAAGAGATAGAGGGCGAAGGAAAGGTTTACGTTAATAGAGAAGAGGTGACCGAGTTACCTCATGAGAGTGATTATACGAAAGGATCTGAAGTCGAGCTTATAGGTGAACCAGATGAGGGCTGGGAGTTCGTACGCTGGACGGGCGTACCAGAAGAAAAAGAAGAAGATCTGAATATACTATTAGAGATGGATTCAGATAAGACGGTCACGGCTATTTTTGAGAGTGATGAAGGATCGGAAGAAGATGAAGTAGAAATAGAGAGGGCCTTAGGTGATCTAGAAGAAGCTTTGAAGGAAGTTGATGAAGAAACTGAAGATATAAGTTTCGTCTGCCCCATATGTGATGCAGAATTTGAAGAGGTCGTGGACGATTGTCCGGAATGTGACACCTCTTTTGTAGTTGAGGAAGAAGACGAGGATGAAGAAGAGGAAGAGCCCGAAGAAGATGAAGAAAGTGAGTTAGAGGAACAGAGAGAAGAAGAAGGGGCAGACGACGGAGAAGATGACGACGAAGACGACACTATACCAAGATTCACGACGATGCTCTTGGTACTCGGTGCAGTCATAGCAGTAGCGATCTACCACAAGAAAGAACAGTAAAAAAGAAGACCTAAAAACACACAAAACCCCTTTTTATTTCTTTTAATTTTCTATAAATCAATACGATTTGGTAGAATTTTATCTCTTTTGATGAGAAGACGATCTTTTTCCAATTGAGAGTAAAAAATCCTGCAAACCCAACAGGCCCCTTTTGCAGAAAATTATTTAAAAGTCAAGTTCGATATTTTTTATATATAGTATCCAAAAACACTAAACATACCAAAGGATGAATATGAACGGATGAAAAGAGAACTTGAAACCCTTAGAAAGATCAAACGGGAGGTTAAAGATATGAAAAGGAAGAAAGAATCGGTCTCCCTAAAAGTGATGGGGAAATACTCGTAATGGAGGAAGAGTTGTACAAAGAGATCGAAAAGGCAAAATCGTCACTCTCGAAGGGAGCAAAAAGATGTTCTATGTAACTGATACACACTCATTGATTTTCTAACTGAGTAAGGAGGCCTATAATAGACTGCCCAAAGATGTCGGAAAAATATTCAAAGAATCAGAAAAGAACGAGAATATATAATTCACATATCGACCATCGTTCTAGCCGAACTCTAGTATCTTGTCGAAAATGAAAAGATAAGACTTGAGTAAATTCAGAAGTGGAGACGGTTTGGAAGAAAAGCTAACACTTTTTGCAGTGCAGAAATCTTTATTTCTGCGTTTATTTTATCAAACTAAGGTATGAGCAAATGAGAAACTGTTTGAAATGCGGGAAACCGACGACTAGCTACGAGACCGAAGGAGGCTATATTTGTCAGGGAATCTAGGTAGATAAACAAGAAGAAGTGGAAAAAATCAAAGAAGAGATGATGGAAAAGGACAACTAGCCCGTATCTATTCCTAAGAAACCGTCAGGTTTGGTGAGTGAGGATGTCACCTATGCTTCAAATGATCTCTTCATATTAGGCTTATATTTGGAAAACTATTACTAATTATACTAGTTTGAAAATTTCCCAAGATATTTATATATCAATATCGCTGATATACCTAACAAAGGGTTGGTCAAATTGAAAATCAAAATATTTGTTTTCGCTATTAGTCTATCTTTACTTATCAGTGGTGTGCTGGTAGCATTTGGAAACGAGACGATAGATGGAAGTGCTGGTGAAAGTATTAAAGAAACAGAAACAAAAACTGCTCAGGAAATTCATAATTGGCACGACTTGGACGATGTAAGGAATGATTTAGCCGGGGCCTACATTTTGATGAACGATCTAGATAAAGATACGGCAGGTTACAATGAGTTGGTAGATACTAAAGACGGGTGGAACCCGATCGGTGAATTTGATGAAGGTGAAGAATATGGGTTTAACGGGTCCTTTGATGGAAATGAGTATGAGATTCAAGATCTTTACATAAACAGGTCTCAAGAAGCTTGCATTGGTCTATTTGCAGTATCTGAGGGAGAAATTAAGAATGTAGGAATCGTGGGAGCAAATATAACTGGAGAAAGAATTGTGGGTGGACTCGTGGGTTTAAATAATGCCAATGCGACTATTCAAAATTCTCATTTCACAGGAGAGATCCGTGGAGAAGAAGTAGTGGGTGGACTCGTAGGAATGAACTTAGGTGATATTGAGAAAGAATTTTTTCCAACAATTTCAAACTCTTACGCCAACGTGGAGATAATTGGAGGTAACAATGTAAGTGGGCTTATTGGAGTAAACGCTATCGGTGGAGTGGAGAACTCCTACGCTGCTGGCAATGTTAGTGGTGGTGATAATCTTGGTGGCCTTGTTGGAAATAACATAATAGGATGGATAATGAATTCAACCTCTGTCGCAGATGTAAGTGGAAAGGAGAGGGTCGGTGGATTAGTAGGAGAAACTGAACTAGGTGGAGTGGAGAACTCCTATGCCACTGGAAACGTGATTGGAGAGGGACGTATAGGAGGCCTAGTAGGAAATAATACAGGAATAGTAAACAAGTCTTACGCCATTGGAGAAGTCTACGGAGAAGAAGATGTTGGAGGACTGATCGGATATGACGAGAATGGCTCTGTATTGAACTCCTTTTGGGATATTGAAACTACAGGACAAAATGAAAGTGATGGTGGCACGGGGAAGACTACTGAAGAGATGAAAGATGTTGTCACTTATACAAACACTAAGATCTCTGGACTAAATGAGCCGTGGGATTTTGTCGGTGATCCCTACGAGGATGACGGTGATGAGGACATCTGGAACATCGATGCTTACCAGGAGGTCAACGATGGCTATCCCTTTTTGGATTGGCAGGATGTAGAATTGGGTAAATTTGAACTGACCGTAAATTCAACAAAGGGTGGAGAAGTGGTCCAGCCAGGAGAAGATGCCTTCGAGTATGAGCAGTGGAGCGAAGTAGATTTAGAGGGCGTAGCAGAAGAAGGCTATCGATTCGTAGAGTGGACCGGAGATAATGATACTATAGAAGATCCTACATTAAATAAAACAACTATAAAGATGGAAGATAACTATTCTATAACAGCGAACTTTGAAGAATTGGATGAATACGAATTAACGATAAACATAGAAGGAGAAGGTACTACCGAGCCTGGAGAAGGCACTCATACTTATTACGACGGAGAAGAGGTTACTGTAAAAGCCATACCTGAGGAAGACTGGTACTTCGACGAGTGGATAGGAGATCAAGAGGGAACGGAAGAAGAGATAACGATCATTATGGATAACGATAAAGAAATAACAGCTGTTTTCAGTCCTTATGAACCATTCTTTGAAGTCGAGATTACTGACTACGATGAAGAAGTCAAACCGGGGACGTATGTAACTATTCGATACAATGTTGAAAATACGGGGGAGCTTAAGGATACACAAGATATAGTCTTCAGTGTTGATGGTATCGAAGAGAAAGGAAAAGTCGATGTTACACTTGAACCCGGGGAAACTAGAAGCGGTGGTTTCACCTGGCAAGCCGGAGGTGAAGGAGAATACGAACTTGAAGTTGCTAGCGAAGATGATGAAGACACTGTGACGATAACAGTAGTCGAAGAAGTCCCTGGATTTACAACCATGATTTTGATCCTCGGTGCAATCAAAGCAGTAGCGATCTATCGCAAGAAAGGGAGTAGAAATAGGATCTAAAAACTCTCAAAAACTTTTTTATTTTTTAATATCTTGGATCTTTTATAGCTGGACTAAATTCATTTATTTTCTACCTTCTCAAGTATGCGCAGTTTAAAGAGCGGTGAGATAGGTTAGTGTTGAATTTATATTAGAGTAGCCGAGAGTTGCAGATCTGAAAAGAAGAGAAGATGCAAGATGAGAATTTCGGCGAACTCTAAATTTTTTGCAGTTTATCTGCGATAAAAAACGAAATCACCCTAAAGATGAGGTGTATCTGTTTTTCTATCAAATGGATTTAGCAATTGGCTCACCAAATAAATTTGGAGATTGAAGGGGTGAAAAAAATGGATTTCGTAATCAGAATAATAAAGGTGATCGGTGGAACTGGTGGTGAAATGAGAGAGATGTGGATTTGGACCTGTAGGGAACAAATGCAAATAGAGTGTGAAAACCGTTTGGTAGCAAATGGATATTGCGATCGGGATAAAGAAGGGTGGAGATTTAACCTCTTATAACCATGTGATAAAACGATGAGGTCTCCAGAAAAAAAAGAATAAGATTAAGAGGGATTAATATAATATTGTTATATTCCAAAATTATTTATCTAAGGATTTTGATAAGGTTATTAGATATAGGTAGGTTAGATATAGGTTAAGGGATCCGTTTGTTAATACGTTTAGGTAGAGGATACGTTTAGGTCCCTTTTCCTATTAACAGAGTAGGAGATGGAGGAAAGAAAAATATGAAAGATAAAAGTATAAGCAAAGTTAGGAAAATGACTGTTTTAGTGGCTACAGCTCTACTAGTATTTTCTGTTTTTACGGTAGGGGCGAGCATGTTCGTCTCTGCGGAGGACGAGGAGAATGTCTATAATGTGGATCAAGAGACATGGTATGAGACGATCCAAGGCGCTATTGATGCTGCTGAACCCGGTCATACCCTTGAAGTGACGGAAGGCACTTATGAAGTTGACGAAACTATACATTTAAAAGAAAAGGAAGACATCAAATTGGAAGCAGTTGGTGAAGTAATTATAACCCCTAAAGAGGACGCAGACCTTGATTCAACTAATACTTTAGTGATTGAGGATTCTAGTGATATAACAGTAACTGGCTTTAAGGCTATTGAGTTTTTGCCTACTGATGGAGCAAATGCGATCAGTATAAGAGAATCAGAAAATGTGTTGATCAGTGAAAATACATTTGAAGCGACACTAGACGAAGACGATGATACAGGCGAGTGGAAATCTACAGGTGTTGTTATTTCTGGTGATGGAACTTGGTATGAACCATCTAGTGACATTACAATTAAGGACAATACATTTGATCTTCTCGGTCCTGAAACTGTAGGACTTGGCTTCTATGGGTTCGAAGACGAAGAAGATCTAACAGTAGAAGGTAATTATTTCCGAAGTGCGGGCAAGTATCATGTATATGAGATGGGGACTGATGACTATGATGAGCACATTGATTTCGAACCGATCCTAGAAAATAACGAATTCGACCGTGCCGTGGTCGTCCGTGGCGGCGAAATTAAAGTTCACACCATCTTCACTAGCATACAGGACGCTATCGATGCTGCAGAAGAAGGCGACACGATAGAAGTCGAGCCTGGAACATACGACGGATTTACCGTTTATGTCGAAGGGCTGAATATAATGGCAGTAGAGACTGGAGAATCGATCATTACCAATGAAATAGTCACTATATCCGCTCCTGATGTTACTTTGGATGGATTCGTCGTGGAAGACATACCAACATTTGAGACTACTCAGGATGCAGCTGGAATATTGGTGACAGCAAGCGGAGTAACTGTAAGAAATAACATAGTCAGGAATCTTGACGCTGATTCTACAGTAAATGAAGTATGGATGGCTGCTAACGGTATACAGGTGTTTAATAATGATGATGCTGAGGAGATAACAGACATTAACATCGAGAATAATCTAGTCGAAAACATAGATTCTTATGGCTATGATTTAGAAGATTGGGTATACGGAGCTGGATCAGCAGGCATCAAGATCCAAGGAAATGTCAGAAATGTTGAGGTCCAAGATAATGAAGTTAGAGATATTTGGTCAGAAGGATGGTCTTGGGGTATAACTGTAACTGATACCGAAGACCTAGATCCGAAAGAAGTCACGATTACAATGAACTCACTTGAGGACATATCTGCTGACGAACTGTACGGCATAGCATTTGGTTCTGAAGCAGATGCTTCTGAAGTAATAATCAATGAAAATGATGTATGGACCGAAACAATGGATTATGGAGTTCAAAACAAAGATACAGAAAATATTCTAGATGCTACGAAGAACTTCTGGGATTCCACAGATGAAGATGAAATAATATATCACGATGAAGATCCAGATGATCAGGGTGAGGTAGATATCGTACCTTATTACGAAGACGAGGATAGGACGGAACTCGATGGCCCAGTCTATAACGTTGATCAAAATTCTTATTACGACACCATTCAAGGTGCTATAGATGATGCAGAAGAAGGCGCTACTATCGAAGTTGAAGAGGGAACTTATGAAGAACCCCAAATTGTAATAGACAAGAACTTGACCATTGAAGGCGAAGACAAGGAAACAACTATAATCAAGCCGGCAGAAGACACTGGTACAAGCGGTGACGATCGGGGTTGGTTCCTTGTTGACAGCTATGATGTAGAGTTCAACCTGAGCAACGTCACTCTGGACGGCGAAGGTAAGAACATCTGGCAGGCGATACGCGCCTATGGTACTGGGACGATCGACAACAACATCATCAAGAACATGGGGCACGACACCCAAGACAATATGGGCTTTGGTATCGCTGTGTTCGGTAATATGGTGATCAGCAACAACCACATTTCCAACATCGAAAGAGTGGGTATCTCAATATTCGACATGTCGCTTTATCTTTATGATGAACCTAAGGCAACCGATGTGGTGGTAACCGGTAACACGATTATCGGCATGGGTCCTGATGCAGACATTTTGGGCTACGGAATCGAGCTAGATTGCGGAGCAAATGCTACAATTTCGAACAACACGTTTAGGAACTGGGGGCCGGATACGACTGATTGGGCTTCGGCTGCCATTTTGGTGCATGATGCCTTCTCAGTTGGCGTTTCCGCCGAAGCGACCATCACGAGCAACACTATCGAGGACAATGAGTATGGTATCTATGTTGGCTATTATGGTGATGCTGAGAGTATAGTGGTAGCGAATTCTAACAACATCCAGGGCAACGCCGAACTTGGTGCGCGTGCTTGGGCGGACGAGGATGAGGATTTTCCGTCAACACTTGACTTCACCAACAATTGGTGGGGCGATGATAGTGGTCCATATCACGAGGAGAAGAACCCAAATGGTCAAGGAGATAGTGTCAGTGATAACGTGTCCTTTAGTCCTTGGTTAGATGATGAGTATCCAGATGGAGAACCTAAAGCTATAAGAGTTCCAGATGACTTCACAACAATACAAGACGCTATTAATGCCATGGGAGATGGGGATACGATCGAAGTCGGGCCGGACACGTATGAAGAGGACATAACGATCGACAAAGGTATCACACTCGAAGCAGAAAGCGAAGAAGTGGTAATCGACGGCAAAATCACCATAGAACATGAAGGGGCTATGCTCAGCGGTTTCACAATACTGGATAGTGCTGACGTCGGTGTTCAGGTCCATGATGAAACTGGAGAGGCAGATCTCGAGTCAATTCTAGAAGACAACGACTTTGACCGAGCCGTGACTGTTCGCGAAAATCCGATTGTAGTTCCCACCATATACAGTAGTATACAAGACGCGATAGATGCTGCAGATTCAGGAGATACCGTACTTGTCGAGCCTGGAACATATAAAGTTGACAGCCGTATCAGTGTCGATGAATCGCTTACGCTCACCACAGATGAGGAGGATCCTGCTCACCTAATCTACGAAGAAGAAGAAAGTACCGCTTCCGTTATCGGTATACATGCGGAAGATGTTACTGTGGAAAACTTTATTGTAGAACGTCGGAATGGATATATGGGTTCCGAGGCAATCAGTGTACGCGAATCGGGCGCAACTATACGAGGAACATATATCTTTGGAGATGCTTTGCACGGGATACACGTTACAGATGGTTACCCGAGCGACTATGGCGAGGATATAAGTGATATTACGATAGAGGATAACCTTATTCAAATGGAGCCGCAAGATGAACCAGAAGGTTGGGAGTTTGCTTATGCGATTGGTGCCTATGTATACGGTGAAAGCGAGTTGGAGGTTACAATTGAAGGAAACAGGATTGAGCCTTTAGAAGACAGCGAGTATCATATAGGAATAGACGTGTTTGACTCTGGCCTGGTAGAAACAGGAGGTACGCTTAATATAGATATTACTAATAACACCATTGAGGGCGCAGAATATCATGGGGTGCGTCTAATCGGAGCCGAGGGCACATTCGACGTTGCGATCACTGAGAACACTTTAATGGACAATGGATATGGCGTCACGATAGGAGAGCACATACATAGATGTTGATTGGGTAACTATTAACTACAACAACATTGTCGACTCAGAATGGTATGCTTTGAAACATGATGGTGTAGGAACTGTCGACGCCACTTACAACTGGTGGGGCGACGAAGATCCAGATTTTGACGAGCTAATCGGAAGCGATGTCGATTACGTGCCGTGGTTAGATGCTCCTCATCCTGAAGGCGATCCAACCTGGCACGAACCCATTTTGACTTTACCAGAAGAAATTGGGTTCAGAGCTGGAGCGGCTGAGGAATTTACTGCAGAAGTTGAGAATCCAGAGCACGGCTTACACTACGAGAACGTTTACTTTGAGTTCTGGATAGATCTCGAGGATGAAGAGGACATCACCTTAGAATACTACGATGAAGTTGGCGGAGAATGGAAGGAGATAACTCTCGAGTATGATGAGGA
>SL_8KL_010_SEDDRAFT_10002701_pt1 | contig 14842 bp, 13 predicted proteins | sample SodLakKL_010_SED_4_FD_11160 | JGI IMG/M metagenome (IMG submission 11160) | reverse complement strand
ATTTAATCAATGAACAAAACATTATTTTATGATATAAAACGAGGTGATTATATGAAGCTGAGCTTTCGCTGGTATGGAGAAGAGGATGATATCAAGGAGAGGTGACTTATGCAGGTTTTTCAAAAAAGAGGATGGAATTGATGAAAAGAGAAATTGAAGATCTGGAAGAAAAATATGTCCAAAATATTTCTGACGAAAAGCAAAATAATTTAATTATACCGACTGATAAAACGCGCAAATATTCAGGCGCAGGGAAAATAACAAATTTTATCTACAAAAAGGGACAGGATAAAAAAGATTTTTCTGAGTGATTATTTGAGGGGGGTTTAGTGGATGGAGATACCATTTGAATTAGATTTAAGAGATAAGGTAGCTGTAGTAACCGGAGGATATGGAAAGCTGGGCAGTGCTTTTGTGAAAGCTCTAGCTAAGTGCGGTGCAGATATTTTTATTTTAGGAAGAAATCCTAAAAAAGGAGAAGACGTTTTAAATGAAATTCTTGGAGAAGGTATAGAAGCCGACATTCTGAAATGTGATGTTTTAGAGGGAGAGGATTTAAAAAAGGCAAGGCAAATAATCAAAGAAGACTATGGGAAGAATCAGATTGATATTTTAATTAATTGTGCTGGCGGAAATCATCCCGATGGAACTACTTCTAAAGAATACCTTCATGAGGAAGACCTGAAAAAAGAAGATGTTACCACTTTTTTTGATCTTGACAAAAAGGGCTTTGGTCATGTATTTGATTTGAATTTTATGGGCACGTTTCTTACAACCCAGGTGTTTGCTAAAGATATGATAGAAAGCGATACGGCGACTATAATAAATATTTCTTCTATGAATGCCTTTACCCCTTTAACCAAAATTCCCGCATACAGCGGGGCTAAAGCTGCTGTAAGTAATTTTACAAAATGGCTGGCTGTTCATTTTTCCCCGGTAAACATCAGGGTGAATGCCATTGCTCCTGGATTTTATTTAACTGAACAAAATAAAGAGCTTCTTCTTAATGATGATGGCTCCTATACTGATAGGGCTCAAAAAATATTGAATCATACTCCTATGAACCGTTTTGGAAAAAAAGAAGATTTGATTGGGACATTACTATGGCTGGTTAGTAAAAAAGGTTCAGATTTTGTTAATGGAACAGTAGTGCCAGTTGATGGAGGTTTTTCTGCATATTCAGGGGTGTGAAAATGATTTTCTGCCGAAATTGACGGGGTAACTGTAAATTTGCAATGAGCTCAAGTGTAGGTATAGTGGGTTAGTTATTCGGGAGATGTGTTTGTTCTCATATATGTATTGTGAGGTAGATGGGGTAAATTAATAATCCTGCAGGAGGAGGCAACTCATAATGGATGAATATGAAATTATTAATTCTTTTCAAAAAGAAGAGTCCACTTTTTCGGGGCTTGAAGATAAAAACGGGGAGGAATTTCTCGGCGTAGAAGGTAAATTAAGTGATGAATTTGGAAAACCTATAGGAAAACATTCTTCAGGAAAAATTTTCCCCAAAAATGTGAAAACAGTCTATAAATTAAAAGAAATATTTAGCTGGCTTGAGCCTGAAGCTACAAAGGGAAAGCCCTCTTTTGGATTTGGGGATAGGATAGGTCTGGCCACTCCCGGTCATATAAGAGCTGTAGAAAATTTTGATGTATTTCCTGTTTTTGCTCAGCAATCAATTCGGGAAATGACCAGAACCAATAGAAAGCCTGAAGCGGTTCTGACTGATGCCGTATGGGGGGTTTTTAGAGAGGGTTATAAAAATGGTTTTGGTGCTGATGCTGACCATTTAAAGACAAAAGAGGATGTCGAAAAAACTGCGAATGCAGGTTTTAAGATGTTTACCTGTGATCCGGGAGATTTCGTTAATAATGTACAGGATATGGATGAGGATAGTGTTTATAAATCTTTTAAGAAAATCCCTGAATCTGATGATCTGCTTCTAAAATATGAAGATGAGGTTTATAAATCTGAAAACTTTGAGTTCAAATTTAATGAAGAAGATGTCATTCAAGCTGCAGTTAAGTATTATGATGCAATAGAACATGCTGGGAGAATGTTTAAATGGGTTGAGGAAAATATAAATGGAGAATTTGAATATGAAATTTCAGTGGATGAGACAGCATATCTTACCTCTCCTAAAGAGCACATTTTTATTGTCCGGGAGTTATTAGATAGAAATATTGATTTTGACAATTTGGCTTTGCGATTCGTGGGGGAGTTTGAGAAGGGGATTGATTATAAAGGCGATTTATCAGAATTTATAAGCGAATTTAAAATTCATTCAGAAATCTCACAGAAGTTAGGTTCATATAAACTTTCGTTGCATTCGGGCTCTGATAAATTTAGCATTTATCCGGTGTTTCGTGATATTATACCTGAAAGATTTCATGTGAAAACAGCTGGTACTAATTATCTTGAGGCTTTAAGGGTAATTGCAGACAGAGAACCTGATCTTTTTGAGAAAATCTTTGACTTTTCTCTGGAAAACTTCGAGAAAGAAAGGGAAACTTACCATATCTCCTTGAATATAAATGATGTAGTAACTTTGTCAGAGTTTGACTCAAATGATTATTCTGAATCACTGAATAGAGATTCTATTCGGCAGGTATTACATGTCAATTATGGAGCAGTATTGACTGCCAAAGATAATTCCGGTGAATTTAAGTTTTACGATGATATTATAGAAATTCTGCGGGAGAATAAATATTTGCATTATAAATATTTAAACAAGCACTTGAGTAAACATCTTGAAAAGCTGACAGAATAAAGGTGTTATTTAACCTCAAATTGACAGGGAAAATCAAATAATATTATTTGAGAACTTGAAATAGCGATGTGAATATGATAATCTCTAAATGAAAATGAAGATTTAATTTTTTTGGCCCTTAGCAAAAACAGCGTTTTGTATGGCAAAACAGAAACATATATGCTGGGGGCTAAACAAACCTAAAGGGGGATTAATCAATGAAGAGAGTCTCGATCATTGTAAGTATTTGTCTGGCTCTGGCACTGCTGGTTTCTGGCCCGGCCCATGCTGCTGAAGTAACTTTGACCACGGCCTGTAATCAGCCCGAGGATTATCCTACTGTTCAGGGATTAAGGTACATGGATGAATACCTGCAGAGGTTGACTGATGGAGAAGTAGAATTAGATATCTTCCCACATGCTGAACTGGGGGAGGAAGCAGAAACTATTGAAATGACTCAGGCAGGCACTATAGACATTAACAGGGTGAGTGTGGCTCCTGTAACAGGTTTAGCGGAAGTCCTGGAAGTTTTTGCACTTCCATATGTTTTCGAGGATGAAATGCATATGCACAATGTTCTGGATTCAGAAGTCGGAGAAGACCTTTCCACCCATGAAGATCTTATTGACTCCGGTGTTAGAGCTTTAACCTGGTATGATGCCGGTCAGAGAAGTATCTACAGTGCAGAGCAACCTATTTATAGCCCTGAAGATTTAGAAGGACAGACTATAAGAGTTCAGCCTGCTGATGTAATGGTTGATGCTATGGAGGCGCTGGGCGCATCCGCAACAGTTATGGAATTTGGAGAGGTGTACAGTGCTCTTGATACAGGAGTTATAGATGCTGCGGAAAATAACTGGCCCAGTTTATATACAACAGGTCATTATGAAGTTGTAGATTATTACTCCCTTGGAGCTCATGCCCGTCTGCCTGAACCTGTATTGATAAATGAGGACACCTACAACGAACTTTCAGAAGAACATCGAGAAGCTCTCATGAAAGCAGCTGAAGCTTCCAAACATTATCAGAGGTCTCGCTGGAGGGCAATGGCTGAAGATGCTGAAGAACAGGTTAGAGAAGCTGGAGTAGAAATAAATGAAGTTGACGATATAACTGAGTTCCAGGAAAAAGTTGAGCCTGTTTATGATGAATATGTAACTGATGAGATGCAGCCATTCCTTGAAAGAATTGAAGAATTAGCACAATAATTGATCTTTTGGCTAAGTGAAGAAATGATAAAATGGGGAGTCTCTTTGAGGCTCCCCATTTACTTTGATAAATGCCAAGAAGGAGAATATAGATTATGATAAAAGCATATCTCTATTTAAATAAAATAAATAACTATTTACAGAAATTTAACGGCATTGCGGCAGCAATTTTGCTTATATTGCTGGCGGTAATTGTTAATATGAGGGTTTTTACACGGAATATATTGAATTTTACTTATCCCTGGGTCGATCAAGGCTCACTATTTTTAATTACCTGGGTCACTTTTTTGGGGGCAGCATATGGTTTGAGAGAAAAATCTCATATCAGCATCGAATTTTTGGTTGATAGATTTCCGGAAGTAGTTAGAAAGATCATCGAGTATGTTATAGTGATTGCAATTATGGTAGTAGCTTTTTATGTCTTGGTGATAGAAGGATTTGATTTTGTCAGCGATTTCATGGACCAGAGAATTCCCACCCTGGGTATTAGAGTAGGATTTTCCTATCTTTCAATTCCTGTGTCGGGTGCATTGATGATTATATACTCTATTGAACTGCTGCTGGAAATGTTGATTAAAGATGTTAAAGGAGATGAGGTGTTAAAGGATGATTGAATCGGAAGTTGTTCTGCTGGGAAGTTTATTGATTCTGATATTGTTGAAAGTGCCAATAGCATTTGCTCTTATGTTTTCCTCTATATTGACAATGTTCCACATGGATCTCGATATTTATCTTGTAACTCAAAGACTTGTTGAAGGTGTGAGATCAGTTCCTCTGCTGGCAATACCATTTTTCGTTATGGCCGGTGAAATTATGGCTAAAGGTGGGTTGACAAGAAGGTTATTGACCTTTTCCAATGCTCTGATAGGTCATGTTCAGGGTGGGCTTGCTATGGTCAATGTTGTTGCCAGTATGTTTTTTGGTGGTGTTTCGGGTTCATCGGTCGCAGATGTTTCAGCAATAGGATCTATGTTAATCCCGGCCATGGACGAAAAAGGTTACGATAAAGATTTTTCAGTAAATGTTACGATCACATCATCACAGCAGGGCATAATAATCCCTCCCAGTCATAATGCCATAATCTATTCTCTTGCAGCCGGTGGAGTTGTTTCAGTAAGAGAGTTATTTATGGCGGGAATAATTCCAGGTATAAGCATTGGGCTTGCTCTAATGTTTGTTAGCTATTTAATAGCCCGTCGCAGAGGTTATCCCACAGAAGACTCCTTTTCAATCGTAAGAGCTTTTAAAACCGGCTCTTCTGCTATAGTTGGCCTGTTTGCGTTTTTAATAATTATAGGCGGGATCACTTTCGGTATTTTTACTGCAACTGAAGCTTCTGCTGTAGCTGTAGTATATGCACTTTTTGTGGCTTTGTTTGTCTATAAAGAAATAAAGATCGACGATATTTACGATATACTAATTGATTCGATAAAGACCATAACGATAGTTATGTTCTTGATCGGCTCAGCCAATATTTATGGTTGGCTGCTATCCTTCTTGAGAGTACCAGGAAATGTAACTGAATTTTTGATAGGCATTTCCGACCACAGAATTGTGGTTTTTCTTCTTATCAATCTATTTTTACTTCTACTGGGAACCATTATGGATATGGCTCCTTTAATTGTAATAACAACTCCAATTTTACTTCCGGTAGTCACTGAATTTGGTATGAGCCCTGTTCAATTTGGCATTATGCTCCTGTTAAACCTGGGCATAGGCTTATGTACTCCGCCTGTGGGAACGGCTCTATTCGTTGGAACTTCGGTAGGGGAAACCACTATAGAGAATGTCGTTAAAGGAATATGGCCATTTTATCTGGCGATGATTGTAGTATTATTACTGACGACTTTTGTTCCACAGTTTTCTTTGTTGATACCAAATCTACTATTTTAGATGTTAAGGAGGGAGTATAGAAGTTGAGACAATTAAATGAAAATCTGCTTAAACAGGATCTCACCGGAACAGAAGTGGCAGATTTTGATACTTCGCTTCTGGATTATCCTTTGAGGATAGTGCAAATTGGAGAAGGAAACTTCTTGAGAGCTTTTTTCAACTGGATGGTACATGAAGCGAATAAAAAAGGAGTTTTCAGAGGCCGTAGTGCTGTAGTACAGCCAATTAGGCCTGGAAAAGTGAAAGATTTGCAGGAACAGGATAATTTATATACAGTTGTTTTAAGGGGTATAGAGGATGAAAAACAAATTGAAGAAAGAGAAATTGTGACATCCATCGGTAGATCGCTTGAATCATACAAAAACTGGAATGAAATACTAAAACTGGCAGAAAACCCGGAGATCGATAAGGTGGTCTCAAATACAACCGAAGCTGGTATCACTTACAATCCGGATGATAATTATGATGATAAGCCTCCCGAATCATTCCCGGGCAAATTAACGGTATTTTTACATCACCGCTTTAAACATTTTAATGGAGATGAAGACGGGGGCATGTTAATTATTCCTGTGGAATTGATTGAGAGGAATGGCGATAGGCTTAAAGATATTATTTTACAGCTGGCTGATGACTGGGGTTTATCTCCAGAGTTTAAAGAATGGATCTCAAAAGATAATTATTTCCTGAATACTCTCGTGGATAGAATAGTAACCGGTTATCCTGAAAAGGAAATTAAAACTCTGGAGTCGGAACTGGGGTACAGAGACGTTAATCTGACAACAGGGGAAATATTTCATCTGTGGATAATTGAGGGAGATGAAGAGCTTAAAGATAGACTTCCTCTGCATGAAGCAGGTCTTAATGTAAAATGGGTCGATGATCTTAAACCGTATCGAACAAGAAAAGTTAGAATCTTGAATGGAGCTCACACTTCTACTGTTCCGGTTGCTCACTTAGCAGGAATAAATATTGTCAGGGAAGCCATTAATGATGACACAGTGGGTCAATTTATAGAACATATTATTTTTGAAGAAATTATACCCACCCTGGATTTCGAAAGGGAAGAGCTGGAGAGCTTTGCTGAGAAAGTGATTGAAAGGTTTAAAAATCCATATATAGATCATAAATGGCTGGATATTTCTCTGAACTCAACCTCTAAATTTAAAACCAGAGTTCTCCCTTCGCTTATTAAATATCAGGAGAAATTTTCAGAGCTTCCTGATAATCTGGTATTTGCTTTTGCAGCCTTAATTAAATTTTATGATGGCAAAGAGATTGAAGAAGATAGAATGATTGCTTATAAAGGAGAGGAAAAATACACAATTAAGGATGACCAGCAGGCTCTGGAATTCTTTCTTGATATATGGTCAGATTTTCATGAGGGCAAAATTGAAAGAGCGAAACTGGTGGAGTATGCTCTGTCAAATGTGAATTTATGGGAAAAAGATCTGACGGAAATTCCAGGTCTGTTAGAAAAAGTGCTGGAATATCTAAAACTGATCGACAAAGAAGACATGAAAGAGGCCATGCAGAAACTTTCTGAAACTGAATAAAGGATGATAAAAAATGAATGATATAGTAAGAATAAATCAAAGCGATAACGTAGCTGTTACTTTAAAAGATCTCAAACCTGAAAAAGAGCTGAAATGGTCTGAGGAATATGATGATAAAAGAGAGATCTCTGTAAAGGATAAAATTCCCAGCGGTCATAAGATAGCACTAACAGATATGGAAACAGGAGATAAGGTAGTTAAGTACGGTAATCCAATAGGTCGTGCAAAAAAGCGGATAAGAGTCGGGGAATGGGTACATACACATAACCTTGTGACAAATTTAGATAAAGATAGTGATAGATCCTATATTTATTCCCCGGAAAGCAGTTTAAAAACTGCCCCCCCCAATCAAAAAGCTAAAACTTTCGACGGCTATGTGCGTGAAAACGGAAAAGTCGGAATCAGAAATGAAATATGGCTTATCAGTGGTGTCGGGTGTATAAATAAGCTGTTGGAAAATATAGAGAAAAAAGCGGAACAGAAGTTTTCTGAAATACTTGCCGGGAAAAATATTGATGGAATCAAAACAATAACTCACCCCTATGGTTGTTCTCAGCTGGGAAGCGATCTGGTTAACACCCAAAAAATTTTAGCAGGACTTGCCAAGCATCCCAATGCAGCCGGAGTGCTTTTTTGCTCACTGGGCTGTGAGGAAAATACAGTTGAGAGTTTTAAGAAAGTGATGGGAAATTATAATGAGAAGAGAATCAAATTCCTTTCATTTCAGGATGTAGAAGATGAAATCCATCAGGCCCTCACCCATATCGAGGATTTATTGGGTTATGCAGCCCGGTTTCAGAAGGAACAGTGTTTACTGGAAAATTTAAATTTAGGCTTAAAATGTGGTGGTTCAGACAGTTTTTCAGGTATTACTGCCAATCCCCTGCTGGGGAGAGTATCTGATATGCTCATTTCCTCCGGGGGAAAAGCAATTTTAAGTGAGATCCCCGAAATGTTTGGTGCAGAACATGTTTTAATGAACAGAGCCCAAAATGAAACTTTATTTGAAAATATTGTAAAAGTCATAAATGATTTTAAGCAATATTACAGAGATCATGGTCAGGAGATCTACGAAAATCCCTCCCCGGGGAATTTGGAGGGGGGCATCACTACACTGGAAGAAAAGTCGCTGGGTAACATTGAAAAAGGTGGTACCGGTCCAATTGTTGGTGTGAAAGAATATGGAGAGACGATTGATCGGGAAAAAGGAGTTTATATTCTGGAAAGTCCGGGCAATGATCTTGTTTCCACAACCGCGTTGGCCGCTGCAGGTGCACATATCGTTTTATTTACAACGGGAATGGGAACCCCTTATGGTGGGCCTGTACCGACTGTAAAAATATCCAGTAATAATGAACTTAACGACAGAAAAAGCTCCTGGATAGACTTTAATGCAGGCAGTATTATAGAAGGTCAAAATATGGCAGATGCCAAAGAAGAATTGTTCGAATATATATTGGATCTGAGCTCTGGTGAAAAAAGAACCTTAAATGAGATTCACAATATGGAAGAGATAGCAATCTTTAAGAATGGGGTAACACTTTGATAACATCAAAAATATCTTCAAAACGACGGGAGGCATAAAGAGTGGAATTTCTTTCTCAGGATTATTTGCTGGAGAACGAACCTGCCCGGATATTATATGAAAAAGTTAGCGACCTTCCTATAGTGGACCTGCATAATCATGGTGATGTAAAGGAAATTGTAGAAAATGAAAACTATGATGATATCTGGCAGGTTGAGGCTGCAACGGATCATTATGTCTGGGAATTAATGAGAAGAAGGGGTATTTCCGAAGAATATATTACTGGATCGGCCTCAAATAAAGAAAAATGGTTTGCTTTAGCTGAGGTGTTTCCGGAGTTTATAGGTAACCCCACCTATGAATGGGTGCACCTCGATTTAAAAAGACGTTTTGGAATTGACAGGACCATCTCTTCTCATAATGCAGAGTATATATGGGATAAAACAGCCCGGCTCTTGTCTCGGGATGAAATGAAGCCTCGGAGTCTTTTGAAAGAAATGAATGTAGAGATTATGTGCACTACAGATAATCCAGTTTCTGAACTGGAATATCATGAAATGGCTCAAAGCAAACTGGACTGGATAGATATACTGCCCACCTGGCGTCCCGACCAGGCTATGAATATAGGTGATGATGTCTGGAACGATTTTCACGAAAAGCTATCCGGACGATTTAATAGATCTCTGGAGAGTTTTGATGAGTTTCTTCAGGCTCTGGAAGATACACACGATTATTTTGCTGAATTTGGCTGTGTAGCTACTGATCACGGTTTATTTGAACCTGTTTCATATGAGACAGAAAAAAATAAGGTCAGCAATATATACAAAAAAGCTTTAAACGGTGAAACTCTTTCCCCATCAGAAGTTAAAGATTTTAAATCATATATGCTGATGTTCTTTGGGGAACTAAACCGCGAAAAGGACTGGAACATGCAGCTGCACATAGGAGCTATGAGGGATTATAGAGATTCGCTATTTGAGACACTTGGAGCTGATTCTGGAGGGGACATATGCACACATAATATTGATATTGCTGAAAACCTTAAATACTTTTTAAACGCTTTTGATTCCGAGCTTGATATAGTCATTTATTATCTGGATCCGTCTCATCTGCCTGCCATGGCAACTATAGCCCGCGCTTTCCCTAATGTTGAGATAGGAGCACCCTGGTGGTTCAATGATAGCAGCTATGGTATGAAAGAACATCTGAAACTGGTGAGCACTTATGATTTACTGGCCAATCAGGCGGGAATGGTGACAGATTCAAGAAAATTGATGTCCTATGATTCCCGCACAGAGGTCTTTAGAAGAACTCTGTGCAGTGTTGTGGGAGAATTTGTGGATACAGGCAGAGCCCCGCTGAAAGCTGCAGCCGATCTTGTGGAAGATTTATGTTTTAATAAGCCGCTGCGGAGATTTCAATAACAAAATATATAAGCAATAATTCTGGAGGGATTAAATTGAAAAAAAGTGAGGTTCTAAACTCAATTCGGGAAAGTGGAATTGTACCTGTGATCAGAGCTGAAACTGCGGAGAAAGCCAAAAAAATAACTGAAGCAGTAAAAGAAGGCGGAATAAATGTCATAGAGATAACAATGACCGTGCCCGGAGCTGTGGATGTTATAGATGATCTGACAGAGCTCTATAGTGATGATCACGAAGTTATTTTTGGGGCAGGATCAGTTATGGATGGGAAAACAGCCCGGAACTGTATACAGGCAGGTGCTGAATTTATAGTGGGACCCGCTCTGGATTTAGAAATGATTGAAGTGGCCAATAGATATCAAAAACCCGTGATTCCAGGTGCTATGACACCAACTGAAGTGAAAAAAGCTATGGAAGCGGGAGCAGATGTGGTTAAGATATTTCCAGCAGGTTTGTTTGGGCCTAAGATCATAAAGTCCATAAAGGGCCCTATACCTCAGGCTGAGCTTTTGCCCACCGGTGGAGTAAGCCATGATAATGTTCAGGATTGGATCGAAGCAGGCAGTTTTGCTGTGGCTGCAGGTAGTGCAATTGTAGATGGCGCAGAAGAGAACAACTTTGATCAGGTCAAAGATAATGCTGAAAAGTTTGTTGAACTTATTGAGGAAGCCAAAAACAACTAAAATATAAACCAGATAAAAAGGGGATGATAAGATGAGTAAAAAAGTGGTCACTTTTGGTGAGATAATGATGAGACTCACTCCTCCTGAGAACCAGAGATTTGTACAGACGGATGAATTTAATGTTATATATGGCGGTGGTGAAGCAAATGTGGCAGTATCCTGTGCCAATTACGGCCTGGAGACTTATTTTGTAACCAAACTGCCAGATAATCCTCTTGGACAGGCGGCTTTAAACGAAGTTAGAAGATATGGTGTAAATACAGATTTCATAGCTAGAGGTGGAAAACGCCTGGGCAAATATTTCTGTGAGAGCGGAGCCAGCCAGCGTTCTTCCAACGTAATATATGATAGAGCTCATTCAGCCATTGCTGAGGCTAGCTTTGATGATTTTGAGTGGGACGAAATATTTTCAGAAGCGGATTGGTATCATGTAACAGGAATTACTCCCGCCCTGAGCGAAAAGATGGCGGAAATTACAATTGAATCTGTAAAAAAAGCCCAGGAGCGTGGTGTAAAAGTGAGCTGTGATCTCAATTATAGAGCCAAACTCTGGAGCCAGGAAGAGGCTAATAGAGTCATGTCGGAAGTCATGGAATATGTTGATGTATGTATAGCCAATGAGGAGGATGCCGAAAAAACCTTCGATATTGAAAGCGGTTCTGATATCGAATCAGGTGATATTAATATCGAAGGTTATAAAGATGTGGCCCAGCAGCTGATAGATGAGTTTGATTTGGAAATGGTGGGCAGCCATCTGCGTGTAAGTCATAACGCTTCAGTTAATGACTGGGTTGTAGTGCTTTACGATGGCGAACAGTTTGTGCAATCAACCGAATATACAGTCCATATTGTCGATCGAGTGGGCGGGGGAGATTCCTTTGCTGGCGGATTAATTTACTCCCGTCTGACAGGTAAAGACCTACAGGAAACAGTTGAATTTGGAGCCGCAGCTTCGGCCTTGAAACAGTCAATACCCGGGGACTTCAACCATATGTCTGCAGAAGAGGTTGAAGCGATAGCTGAAGGGCCTGCTTCTGGAAGAGTGAAAAGATAAGTCTATTACCTTCCCTTCCTGGGGCCACCAGGAAGGGAAGATCTTTTGACACTACGTCTCTTATAGAGGAGGGAAAATGATGAAACTCAGTTTCAGATGGTATGGAGAGGATGATAAAATTTCCCTGGAAGAAATAAGACAGATTCCCGGTATGAGAGGGATTGTGACCTCTCTGTATAATATACCTTCAGGAAAGACATGGCCCCGGGAGAAAATATCCAGTATGAAAAAGGAAATTGAAAAACATGGTCTGAATCTAACGGCAATTGAAAGTGTCCCTGTACACGAAGATATAAAACTGGGCAAATCAACTAGAGATAAATATATCGAAAGTTATAGAGAGACCATTAAAAATTTGGGGAGAGAAGATATAAAAGTAGTCACATTTAATTTCATGCCTGTTTTTGACTGGACTAGATCGAAGTTGGATCATAAATTACAGGATGGTTCAGAAGCTCTTATTTTTGAGAATGAGAAGGTTGAAAAAATGGATCCTGTGGAAGGCGATCTGGATTTGCCTGGCTGGGATATTACTCACAGAAAAGAAGAAATAGAAGAATTAATGTCCGAATATAGAAACATGGATAAAGAAAAACTGTGGGCTCATCTGGAATATTTTCTGGAGAGGGTAGTGCCAGTTGCTGAAGAAGAAGATGTTTATCTGGCCATTCATCCTGATGATCCCCCCTGGTCTATTTTTGGACTGCCCCGGATAATCACCGACAGAGATAGTTTGAAAAAGTTAGTGAATCTGGTGGATAGCCCTCATAATGGTCTGGCAATCTGTTCGGGCTCTCTGGGAGCAGACCCTGAAAATGGTCTTCCGGAGATAATTAGAGAATTTGGTGGTCAGAACAGAATAAATTTTGCTCATGTGAGAAATATTGAGATAACAGGTGAAAAGTGTTTTGAGGAAAGGGCTCATCTGAGCAGTGAAGGAAGTCTGGATATTGTTGAAATTTTGAAAGCTTATCATGATGTTGGATTTGACGGTCCCATGAGGCCCGATCATGGCAGAATGATATGGGGAGAAACAGGCAAACCCGGATACGGTTTATATGATAGAGCTCTGGGGGCGACTTACCTTAATGGCATATGGGAAACACTTGAAAAAGTTAAATAATTTTGAGCTGGGAGGATAAAATATGGAGCTTCCTTTTGAAATAGATCTATCAGAAAAAAATTGTGTGGTTACAGGAGGTGCTGGGGTTCTCTGCAGCACATTCTCAAAGGCTCTGGCCCAATGCGGGGCTAATGTAGTTATACTGGATGTGGCGGGAGATAAAGCAAAAGAAGTAGTTCAGGAAATAAAAGAAAACGGAGGAGAAGCCAGGGCAATTGAGACGGACATCATGGATGAAAATAGCTTAAGGGAAGCCAGGAAAGAGATTGATCGGGAGTATGGAACCCCGGATATCTTGATTAATGGTGCTGGTGGCAACCATCCAAAAGGGACAACAACAAATGAATTTTTTGAACGTGAAGATTTACAGGATGAAGAGGTTAAAACTTTCTTTGACCTCGAGAGAGAGGGTATAGAATTTGTATTTAATTTAAATTTTCTGGGGACTTTTCTGACAACCCAGATTTTTGCCGAGGATATGACACAAAAGGACGATGCGGTTATTATAAATGTTTCCTCTATGAATTCATTTACTCCCTTAACCAAAATACCGGCGTATAGTGCAGCCAAAGCTGCAATTAGCAATTTTACTGAATGGCTGGCAGTACATTTTTCTCGGGAAAATTTAAGAGTAAATGCACTGGCACCTGGATTTTTTCTGACAGAACAGAATAGAGAATTGCTGATTGATGGTGAAGGGGATTATACTGAGAGAGCAGAGAAGATAATTTCTCAAACTCCGATGAAGCGTTTTGGTGAAAAAGAGGAACTGATTGGCACCTTATTATGGCTGGTTGATGATAAAGCAGCAGGATTTGTTAATGGTAATGTGGTGCAAGTAGATGGAGGATTTTCCGCCTATTCGGGGGTTTGATTTTGAAGGATTTAAATCCAGAGATATATCTTTCGCCGGGGAATATATGTATCTACTTGTTGGGGACTATTATTGAATAGACCAATTGAATAATTTGCAAACAATACATATGTCTCTCTTTTACCTGTTGGATTTATTGTCGTAGTAGCAAAAACATGATATTAAATCTACGCCGGAGGAAACAAATGTCTTTATTGACATTAAGCTAAATTTTGAATATAATTATAAACGATGTAAAATCATACTACTTTTGATAATCACTTTGCTTTGAGGTGGATGATTGCCTTAACCACCTCAAATATATTCCGATAAGGAGGTAGGATAATGGCAGAAAACAAAAAACCTGATCAACTTGTGAAATCAGTCGATAGAACTCTTGATATTTTGGAACGTCTGGTTGAACATAGCAAGCCTCTTGGTATTACAGAAATAAGTAATGGTACGGATCTTCATAAGAGCACAGTCTATCGACTGGTGGATACCTTGTGTTATCGCAATTATTTAATCCAGGACACAGAGACGGGCAAATATAAGATAGGAATGAAATTGTTTGAACTGGGCAGTAAAGTTATGAACGATTTAGATCTTCGTTCTGATGCCAGACCTTATCTATTGGAGCTGGGTGAAAAGACAGGTGAAACAGTTCATCTAGGAGTATTAGAAGGCGAAGAAATGATCTATATTGATAAGGTGGAGAGTCATCATACTATACGTATGGAATCTCGTATTGGCAGGAGAGTGCACACTCATAAT
>SL_8KL_010_SEDDRAFT_10002700_pt1 | contig 14843 bp, 13 predicted proteins | sample SodLakKL_010_SED_4_FD_11160 | JGI IMG/M metagenome (IMG submission 11160) | reverse complement strand
ATTAGATCTTCTGATATCTTCTTTATATCCTCCTTACTCATATCTTCAGGTATCTGAATTGAACAAAGGGCCCATCGAGGTTCAGCTCCAGTTACGGCGATATCATTTGCGGCTATGTTGATAGCCAGCCAACCGATGTCTTCCACAGCACCGGATATCGGGTCTGTATGTATTACAAGGTATTCATCACCTAACTTTAAAACAGCAGCGTCTTCACCGAATTCAGGACCCTTTATAACGGATCTGTCCTTAATTTCTCCATTGAAGAATAGCGATTTCATGACATCATAAGGTAATTTGGACATGTTTTCACATCGATAAGGGAACGGTCTTCATCTCTCTTTTTATCTCTTGAGCCATCTCATCTGCCCCGCTTGAATTGATCGAAACAAGAGCCTTCCTATAATTATCAGCTATACCCTGTGGGTTTTCCTTTTTCTCCTGTAATTTGGCCATGGAGAAATAAGCAAGACCCAATGAATAAGATGATCCAAGTTTTTGATATATCGAGATCGCACGACTTAGATGATCTTCAGCTTTGTCGTCCATATCGAGTTTGATGTATATCTGTCCAAAAAGAGCATGGGCGTATCCTTGCTCTTCCTCTTTGCCTAAAGACCCAAAGATATCATCAGCTTCTTCTGCTGATTCGATGGCCTTTTCATATTCCTCCTTTTCCAGGTAACATTCACTCAATGTCAACAACGCCTGAGCCTTCAGATACCTATACCCAAATTTCTCGCAGGTTTCTATAGTTTCGTTCAAGAACTTCTCAGCATTACTCAATTCCCGGATACCTTTGTAAAACGACCCTATATCGTGCAATCCTCCTACCCTCTGATAACTTTCATTGATCTTTTTCCAAGAATCCACACCCTTTTTGAAGTACTGCAAAGCCTCCTCCCATTTACCTCTACCTTTTTCTAACCTTGCTAATAAGAAGTAAGTTGAGGTCAGCAAAGAATGACTATTTTTCTTCTCTAATATTTTTCTAGATTTTTCTAGGTATTCTTTTGCATCGATGTATTTGCCTTGATCACTGTATAATTTTGCTATTTTAAAATATAACCTACCGAGGATAGGTTCTCTTTCATCAGAAAGGCCTTCCAGATAAGATTCCGCTTTTTTGTACTCCTGAATTGCATTAGTATATTGACCTTGTTGTGCTCTGATTAATCCTAGACTCTCATGTGCCTTTGCTAACATTATATTATCTTTGGTCCTATCTAGAAGTGACTGAATTCTATCTTCAGCTTTTTTAAAATTACTTTGTGTCCTGTAGGACTCACCGATGTAATAATCGATTATCGCTTTTTCTTCTTCAATCAGATCATCTTCATTTATAGACTCTAAAACCTGAAGCAAACTACTTGAAAATCCAGATTTTAATATATCTTCACCTATTATTTTTAACTCCTTAACGAATTTTCCATATTGGCCTGTTTGGGCCGTATGATAGGCACATTCGATGGATTCAAAGGGGTTCTTAACAGGTAATCCACAGTAGTAATCAGATGCTTTTTTATGTAACCATCTATGGTCCTCATATCCTATAAAATCCTGTAAACGTTCCTTCAGTACTTCAGGTAAAATCGGTTTCCCATCCAATGTTTGTGTTAACAAAGGTGTCTGCATAAGATTCTTTAATATAAGTTCATTAACTGGTTCGAACCTAAGTATCTCACTCTTTTCAACAGGTCTCCTGAATATAGATATATAGGATAAAGTCAAATATTCTTCTGAGGTGAGTCTAGTTTTTAAAACTTCATCGATTATCAAATCGTTTTTCTGGATTATCTCAAAATGTTGAGATAGTTTATCAAAAAAACCGGATTCGATTTTTTCGTCTATATTAACCTGTTCTAGTTGGGGGAAGATCTCTTCTATATCATCCCTAGCAGTTAGTATCAATTTAATATCAGAATGTTCCTGTATTATTTCAGATATCTTCTCAATTATATCGAGTAGTTCATCATCCTTGGGAACACCATCAAGGACCATCAATGATGTATATATTGAGCTTATGTCTTTCTGGAAATTGGTAAATATTTCTATCTTGTCTAGATTGATCGAAGCTTCAAGGTAGGATGAGAGTCTGTGTTGACCTCCCTCTGATAAGAAATCAGCGAGCTGTTGGATCAAATACCTAGGTGTTTGCCAATCATCCAATTTAAAATAAAAAAGGTTGGCTCTATCCTGCATGTTTTCGATGAAACTCGAAAGGACAGAGGTCTTAGTTTCTAAACATTTCCCCTTAAGGTATAATATATTATTTTTGCTATCTTCCCACCACCTTTCTAATAATTTTGTGCCCTCCATCTCATAGCTTTTTGCTTTGGGCATATCAACTAGAAATGAAGTACAGTCTATCTCTTCACCCTTTATAGAATGTTCAAATCGTCCATCCTTTAACTTATTCATTATCTCGATCACTGAAAGGTTTGTATGTAGGTACTTATTCACCTCTCTTAACAAAACTTCCTTTTCATCACCATCCATATCAAGGGTTATCCGAGTATGTTCCATATCTCGTTTTTTCTTCCTGGCTTTCTCTACTCCCTTATCAGTCAGAAAATACCCCTTCCTTCTCTGTTTTTTACCCTCCACACGGGTTGTTTTTTCATGAAGGATATCATCTTTAACTAAGTTTCTAACCGCATAAGAAACAGTATTTTGTTTAGATTCGATAAAATCTGCTATCCCCTCCTGTGTGATCTCTGCGGGTTGTGGATATCTATCTTGTTTATCGTAGTACTTTAATAGATGAACTATTACTTTGTCCTTGGCAGTGAATCCTTTAACCATGTTAAATTCTTTTAGCGCATAAGTTGTATATGAACGTTATTGATATATCAACGTTTAATTTATAAAGGTTAATTGAATAGGGGGAAGGTTTATTTTCCAGTCAAACATAAGCCAAAAATGATAATTTGCAGGAAAAAGCCAAGGAATTAGCTGATAAACTTAAAGATTCTGATAAAGTCCATATAGTATCTCATATCGATGCAGATGGATTAAGTTCCGCTAGCATTGCATATAAGGCATTAGACCGTGCTGGTATACAGGTCGATTTTGAATTTATTAAACAACTTGAAAGTAAAAAGTTAAAAGAGATAAAAAGTCAAGATTACGAGCTGATATGGTTCACAGATCTAGGAAGTGGACAGTTGAAAGACCTTAAAGATGTTAATTGTGTTATCACTGACCATCACGAACCTCAAGGAGAGGCAGGTCCAGTTAAATTGAAGGACCGTGGAAATTTACTAAATTACACCAATTTAGAAATACTTGAATTGAACCCACATAGATATGATATAGATGGTGCCACAGAACTCTGTGGCTCCGGAACTACTTACATGGTGGCTAGAGAACTCGGCAAAAACATGGACCTTAGTAAACTCGCGGTGATCGGAGCCGTAGGTGATCTTCAGGCCTCAAAAGAAGGTAAACTTATCGGGAAAAATAGGGAGATACTTGAAGAGGGAGTATCTAAAGGCCATATCGATAAAAGGAAAGACGCGAGATTCTATGGGCTAGAAAGCCGACCTTTATACAAGGTTTTACAGTATGCAAGTGACCCCGTACTACCCGGCCTAACCGGTGACGAAGAGGCGTGTATAAATTTCCTTGTAAATCTAGATATTCCTTTAAAAAATGGGGATGATTGGAGGCGATGGTTCCACCTTTCTAAGCGTGAAAAAAGAAAAATTTTATCTGAACTAGGAAAGAGATTGTTGAACAGGGGTTATCCATCTTATTATGTTGATAACCTCATCGGAGAAGTCTATACATTTCCTGATGAAGAAGTAGGGACTATGCTGCATGAAGCAAAAGAATTCTCTACACTCCTGAACTCTTGTGGTAGATACAACAAAGGAGAGATCGGTCTTCAAGTTTGTCTAGGAGATCGAGGAGAGTATCTTAAGAAGGCTGAACAGTTACTTAAGGGACATCAAAAGGTTTTAGTTGAATGCATGAATTATGTAAAATCTTCTGGAGGAGTGAATGAAAGGGACTTGATACAGTACTTCCACGGAAAAGATGAGATACCTGATACTGTTTTAGGCACTGTTGCAGGTATGATCCTAGGTTCTGGTGAAGTGGATAGAGAACTAGTGATGATAGCCTTCGCTAATTCCAGTGAAAGAGACGGACTAAAAGTTTCATCGAGAGGTACAAAAAGACTGGTAGATCGAGGATTGGATCTCTCAGAAGTGATGTCTGTGATCTCTAATAAATTAGGAGGCGAGGGAGGAGGGCACGACATCGCCGCAGGTGCCTACCTCCCGGAAGGAGCCCAAGATGAGTTCTTAGATAGGGCTGAGGATATGATCAGAAAGCAATTAGAATAAGTCTTAGACTTCGATCTCGATACCCATCTTTTCTACTAGATCTTTGTACCTATTTCTTACAGTCACTTCTGTCACATCCGCGATCTCAGCGATCTCTCTTTGAGTCCTTCTTTCCCCACCTTTTACGGATGCTATGTATATGGCTGCTGCAGCCAACCCAGAAGGACCTTTACCGGATATCAATTCTTTTTCTTCCGCCTCTTTAAGAATCCTTTCTGCCTTTTTCTTAATATCGCCGCTTAGATTGAGCTCGTTACAGTATCTTTGAAGGTACAATTGAGGTTTCGTAGGTCTTAACTGGAGATCTAACTCCCTGCTCAAGAATCTATAGGTTCTGCCTATGTCAGTTCTCTTAAATTGAGTAGCATCTGAAAATTCATCCAAAGTCCTAGGCAAATTCATCTTCCTTGCTGCCGCGTAAAGCGAAGCCACCACAACACTGCTGATGCTTCTGCCTCGGATAAGATTCTTTTCAACAGCCTCTCTATACAACCTTGCTGCGGTCTCCCTTATATTCTTAGGTAGACCCATAGTTGAAGTTATACGGTTGATCTCTTTTAAAGCTGAAACTAATGACCTTTCTTTGGCACTTGAAACACGTATCCTTCGCTGCCATTTTCTCAACCTGTATACTTGAGCTCTATTTTTACTAGGAATAGACCGGCCGTAAGAGTCTCTATCTGACGTGCTTATGTTTGTAGATAGGCCTTTATCATGCATCATCTCCGACATAGGGGGGCCGGCTCTGGATTTATCACCCTCATCTTGAGAATCAAAAGAGCGCCACTCTGGACCTTGATCGATATAAGTCTCATCTATGACCAAACCACATTCCTCGCATACTAACTCCCCTCTATCATAATCCTGAGAAAGCTTACGGCTCCCACACTCCGGACACCTGGAGATCTTTTCAACCGATGGATGCTCCTTACTTTTATATTCTACATCTGTATCCATATCTTCCACCTTTTAACTTTCGTGAATTTTATCTTGATAATCGGATTTCCCCAATATTTTAATATAAAATGTTTGAAACTATATCCCATTATCCCGTTATATATATTGGTGTTAGGTAGTATATAATACTTTCCCCAATCTTTAAATAAAGATACATATAACATGCTTATCAAGATCTGAGCTGGACACCACCATCACCTCTTAGGGTTATCGAAGGACCTTTTATTATGGTTATATGTAAAAACTTATCTACTGCCATACTTTCACTATAGATATCTACGATCTCATCTGCTTTGACGGCTATGATGTTCGAGGGAAGTTGTCCAGAATCTATACGATATAGGCTTTCAACGAATATGTCTTTTAGTTCGGTGCGATCTAACTTTCTGTCTTTTTCACCACAGCTTCCATCCCTATTTACACTACACAACCAGTAAGTGTCTTTTTCTAACTTTACACCTACTTTCCCTTCCAATAGTATCTCGAATCTATCTTTTTTGAGTTTATCTAATAAGTTTTCGAAGAGTTCATCGATCTCATCTTCAGCGAGATGTCTTCCGGTATTTCTAAACTCTAAGGTACCTTCACGATCCCAATACTTATAAGTCCAAGGCATTTCTTCTATTTCTTGTTTGAGTATATTATTTATCTTTCCTATATCCATATTTAAACCTCCGATTTTTAGATATTCCATTCAACGGAATCTCCGATCTCTTTGTAATTGAAAATATTGGTCTTTGAAGGGATATCCTCATCCATTAAATCCTCGATCCATTCCTCGTTACCAAAAGTGTGCATAGGAACAAAATATCTAGGAGTTAGAGTTCTGATAAAGTCTAAGGGTCCGGCCCAGGATTCCAATCTTTCGTCCATATTGGAAAAGGCCACATCGACTCCTCTATCTTTTAATATGTCGAGAACATCTTCAAAGACTTTTACATGCTGTTTCTGTTTTAAAGAACTCCATTCAGGCCAATCCCACTTAGCTAGATCCCCCCCATAGTATATCTTCTTATCTCGATAGGTTAAGAAAAAAGCCACTCCGGCATCGTTACTTTCAAAGGTTTCTATAGAAATACCTTCAATTGTGATCTCTTCTTCAGGTCCGATCATTTTAAAGTTCGAAGGGATTGAATTTCTACTGATAGCTATGTCGTCAGAGAGTACGAAAATTGTCTGTGATGCAGCTTCCTGGAACTGAAATACATCTTGGTTGAAATGATCTCCATGGGAGTGAGAAGATAATATTAACGCTGTTTTGTCATTCAATTTGGATTCAACAAGTTTCTTCGTTCTTTTAGTTGAAAAACTTCGACCTGGATAATCAAATAGTAAAACTCTATCGTCGAATTCAACTGTGAAACAGCTGTGGATAATATAGGTGATTTCAACTTTCATGGGTTGTAAAAGCTTAACAAGATAGATTAATTTTTTGCATTATCAAAACAGAGTCTTCTGACGAAATTTTAGTGCTTGGTACTCATGAGGTACCAGTATTTCCGGTACATCATCTTCGACATCCTCAGTGATCAACCGCCTGACCGGATAAGCTCTCATTTTATCTTGGTCATACGGTTTCAACATACTGGTGATCTCTTCTCGATCTAGATCTTTTTCCAACCACCTTCTTTCATCTTTTAACATGACCGGCATCCTCTTTTTTTTATTATGGATCTTGGCCAGAAGAGGGTTCGCTTCGGTTGTGATTATAGAAAAAGACCGGGTTACATCATTTTTGTTTCTCCACTCATCCCAGATCCCGGCAAAGGCAAAGGCGTCGTTATTTTTTAATTTGATATAGTAAGGATAGTTCTTTCCTCCGACCTCCCTCCACTCGAAGAAACCATCGGCTATGACCAGGCATCTTTTACTTTTAATAGGTTCCCTGAAGGAAGGCTTATCGAAGACACTCTCCGCCCTGGCATTGACAGTTTTTAGACGTAGATCATCAGCCTGTTCTCTGGACTGGACCCAATGAGGTATCAAACCCCAGTTATAAAAACGAAATTTTGAAGGTTCATCAGAGGTCAACACCGGTAAAGACGGTGATGCTACAGCTGATACGTGGTAAATCTTTTCAAAATCATCATTATTTTCAAAGGATGCGTCAAAGCGTTCTTCCAGCTCCTTGGACTCTTTATTTATTGAAATATTAAAGCACAATTCAACTCACCTATGAAGTTACATGGTTTATCCAGTCTAGATATTCTTCACTACCTTCAACGATATCAACAGCGATGAGCTCAGGTGTTTCGTATGGATGAATTTCTAAAATCAGCTCTTCTAGCTCTTCGTAAAGATCCTTTTTAGTCTTGATAAAACAGATATATTCCTCGGAATCTCCGACTTTGTCATTCCAAGAATAAATGCTTTCGATAGGTCCTAATATTTGTACGCAAGCCCCTAATTCTTTTTTTATGACTAATTCTCCGAACTTCTTGGCATCCTCTTTTTCACTAAAAGTGGTAATTACCAAGATATGTGACATCAAGGTTCCCCCTTAATATAAGAAACTACAGTCACCACTAATCCACCGATTATAATAAAAACTCCATGCCAAAAATAAGGTCTACTCTCCTCACTAGTTTCAGCTATACCACCACTTGGAGATACACCAGCTTGTCCTGCTTCTTGAGTTAAGGATATAACGAACACGCCACCGATGATTATCAATAATCCCACAATTAGGCCCATCGATTTTATATCCATGGGATAGTTATCGAATTGGTGTTTTAAAATATTTTGGTTCTAAGTATTCAACCACGTTTCATCAATATATCCATAAAGTTTACTAGGTGTCTTGCAAGAGAAGGGTTATCTGTATAACCACAAGCTTCGAATTCTGGTGAAGATAATAGTGCTCTTTTTCCATCGCTTATGATATCGGTAGCTATCAATCTATCCCTACGTTCAACTTCTGCACCTTTTGTAACTCTCTCACCTGGGGCTGTTATTATAGTCATGTCGACTTCCCTTTTCAAAGTTGAATTAAGTTCTCCTTCCAATCTATCTATTATTTCTGAAAAAGACGGTGTAGATATTATAATATCCTCTTCCGTTTTCTTCAAGATCTCCCCTATCTTGTCCATGACTCTTTCCTTACCATTGATAGTGTAGATGACCTGTGGTTCTCCTTTCTCCGATAGAACTTCATATATAGTATTCAACCTTCCGAAAAGTTCATCAAGTTCCCTGTTCAGCCTTGCCTTCACTTCCAGGGGTTCAGCAGGTCGGTATACCTTCGGCCTTCCCTTGGTAACTACAACATAACCTTTTTCATGTAGATCGTCAAGAGCCTTGTAGACTGAAGTTCTAGGAAGCTGTGAAGTAGATGCGATGGTTTCTGCATCAGCAACACCGTGTGAAACTAAAACTGTATATGCTCTAGCCTGATAATCCGTTAAACCGAATTTCTGCAATCCCTGGGATATATACTCGTATTCCTCCTTAAGATCCTGGGGATCTGACACGTCTTCGGACATTATTAGCGATTATCGCTACAAAATATTTAATACTTTGCACTCATAATTTGGTCCGATAATCATGGTGATTCAGGAGTCCCGCTTAAAAAAGGGCCTTCCAAAGAAAACACAATCTTTGTGTCCAGAATGCAAAGAAGTTATAGATGCAAAGATAGTAGAAAAGGATGGAAGTGCGGTGATGTTGAAAAAATGTCCAGAACACGGACCTTTTGAAAGTGTAGTCTGGTCAGATGTAGATATGTATTTAGATTCTGAGAGATGGGCATACGATGGAGTTGGGATCGATAATCCAGCTATCACTGGAGCTGCTACTTGTCCCGATAACTGCGGTTTATGCAATCTACATTTAAGCCATACCTGCCTAGCTAATCTAGATTTAACAAATAGATGTAACTTAAATTGTCCGATCTGTTTCGCCAATGCAAATCAAGCAGGCTATGTGTATCAACCTACTTTTAAAGAAGTCGTAAACATGCTAAAAACTCTCAGGGATGAAAGACCTGTTCCAACGACTGCAGTTCAATTCTCTGGTGGAGAACCAACTGTTTATCCAAGATTTTTTGACGTGATAAAAAAGGCATCGGAGATGGGTTTCAAACAGATTCAGATCGCTACAAACGGGATCAAGTTAGCAAAAGATGAGAATTATGCTCAGAAATGTATAGATGCTGGATTACACACTGTTTACCTTCAGTTCGACGGGATGAAGGAAGAGAACTACATTCAGGCAAGGGGAACCGAATTATTAGATGTCAAGAAAAAAGCCATCGAGAACTGCAGAAAGACGAATCCTAAGCCGTTAGCTACGGTCTTGGTACCTACAATTGTCAAAGGGATCAACGATGACCAGGTCGGGGACATTTTGAAGTTTGCAATCGATAATAAAGATGTCGTGAGAGGCGTTAATTTCCAACCCGTTGCATTCACTGGAAGGATAGATAAAGAAGAACGTCAGAAACAAAGATACACACTTTCAGACCTAGCTATAGGGTTAGAAGAACAGACCGGATCACTATCACGAAAAGATTTCTACCCAGTACCTTTTGTCACACCTATTTCACAACTGGTTTCGGTTATAAAAGACGAACCACAGATCGCTTTCACATCCCACCCACACTGCGGATTAGCTAGTTACCTTGTCATTGGAGACGATGGAGAAATAATCCCGATCACTGAATTCTTAGATGTGGAAGGGCTTATGAAAGAGATGGCGAACAAAGCCGAAGAATGGGACACCTTCATTAAAAAGACCGCGATCAAGATAGGAAGTAAATTGAAGAATGAAGAAAAAAAGAAAAAAAGTCTTGTTGAAAACTTCAACAAGTACTTCGGGGATTATCTCAAAGAACGTGAACTACCTGGAGGATTGACTCTCGGAGAAATTATGAAGCAATTGATGGATCGAGGTGATAAAAAAAGCGTTAGTGAATTCTCTTGGAGGACTCTCTTCGTAGGCGGTATGCACTTCCAGGACGATTACAATTACGATATAGAAAGGGTGAAGAGATGTGTGATACATTACGTAGTTCCTGACGGAAGGATAATCCCGTTCTGCGCATACAATGGAGGACCCACCTACCGTGATGAAATCGAAGAAAAATTTTCAGTACCACTAGATGAATGGAGGAAAAGAGATGAAGCCTGAAGTCGAAGATGAAAAGTGTATGAGATGCGGTGCTTGTGTCGGTACATGCCCGTTCAATGCCATATTCCTCAAAGAATTTACCATCGATATAAACGATGACTGTACCGAGTGTGGTATGTGTGTGAAAGTATGTCCTATCGATGCCTTAGATATGAGAGGTGATTGAGATGGATATCCAAGAAGGGGACGTACTGAATTATGATATAGTGATAGTAGGTGGTGGACCTGCCGGAAGTGCAGCAGCAAGATTTGCTGCAAAGGAAGGTGCGGAGGTTTTAGTTTTAGAGAAAAGGCAGGAGATAGGATCACCTGTAAGGTGTGCAGAGGGAGTTTCACTTTCCTGGCTTGAAGAATTAGAGATAGATAACATCCATAGTTCTACCAGTCGTGTCATGAAGGGAGCTACATTGTATTCACCTGCCGGCCACAAACTAAAGATCACAGAAAAATTGGCTGGGAACGAAGTCGGGGTGGTGTTAGAAAGGGACCATTTCGACAAAGAGATGGCAAGATTAGCGGTTGAGGAAGGAGCAGATTTCATGGTTAAGACCTCAGCAGTAGGGTTGATCAAAGAGGAGGGTATCGTAAAGGGCGTCAAAGCTAAAAATCTAGGCAAAGAATTTGAGGTTAGAGCTGACTTGGTGATCGGTGCTGATGGATTCGAATCTCAGGTCGGAAGATGGGCCGGGATCTATGAATCTTTAGAACCTAAAGATATCATGACATGCTTCCAGTACAGGTTGACTGGAATAGATATGGATCCTGATTACACTCATTTCTTTATGGGTTCCGACGCCCCCGGTGGCTACGTATGGGTTTTTCCTAAAAGCGAAAATACCGCCAATGTGGGATTAGGTATCCAGTTTAGTAGATTAAACGGAGAAAAAACTCCTAAAGATTATCTGGACGAATTCATAGAAAGTCACGATGATTACAAAGGCGGTGAACCTGTTGATATGGTTGCTGGCGCAGTAGCGGTTACACATCCACCTGAGAAAGTGACAGCCCCGGGTATACTTCTAGTTGGTGATGCTTCTAGAGTTGTCGATCCTATGACAGGAGGCGGTATTGTAAACGGTCTCATACAGGGTAAGATAGCTGGTAAGTTTGCCGCAGAAGCGGTTAAGGAAGGAAGAGTCGATGAGGAGTACCTCCAGAAATATGAGGAGCAGTGGAGGGACAAAATGGAAGACAAACTATGGCGGAATTACATGGCCAAAGAGGCTGCTATGCAGCTTAACGACGAAACCTTCGATAAGATAATCGATGCTCTCTCTGATGTAGATTTAGAAACCGTAACAATCGGAGCTATATTAGACGGGGTCAAAAAGAAGTATCCTGAACTAGTCGATGAATTCAAAGAGATGATATGAGAGATCTCATCTGTCACGGTAAAAAGGAGAGGTGTCTTAAGATAAAAGGTTCAGTTTTACCTATTTGCTCCAGATGTACAGGCTTCTATCTAGGAATTATATTCGGTACGATCTTTAGTTTTTTTCTAGGAGACATATCTCCACTCAATTTATTCATACTTACTATGTTATCACTGATCCCCTTCGGTTTAGACGGTTTAATGCAGGAAGTGACTTCTTGGGAAAGCTGCAACTCTTTACGCCTCTTTACCGGTTTGTTTTTAGGGACTTTCATCGGTATGGACATATACTGGGTCCTGTTCGTAGCTAATTGAAAAGTTTATAGAAAAATTTTATTAGAGCTTAAACCATATAAAATTTGATGAGTATCATTAAGATACGTGGGTTAGAAAAGAAATTTAACGGTTTCAAGGCAGTGTCCGGACTAGATTTAGACGTTAAAGAAGGTGAGATCTATGGATTTCTTGGACCTAATGGAGCAGGTAAGACGACTACCATCAGGATTATGATCGGTCTGATGAAGGGGGAAAAGGGAACTATAGAGATAGACGGTTATGATGTTAAAAAGAAAGGTAAGAAAGTTCGGCAAAGGTTAGGTTATCTACCTGAAAAAGTGTCTTTTTATGGTAATTTGACAGTTTCTGAGAATCTAGAATTTTTATGTGAGGTTAAGGGATGTTCTAAAAGTGAGATCGATAGGATCTTGAAAGATTTCAAATTTGAAGAGCAAAGATCGAAAAAATGTAAACATCTATCCAAAGGCATGACTCAGCGTTTGGGGATAGCTCAAACTTTGATCGGAAAACCGGATCTATTGATCTTGGACGAACCTACTGCTGGATTGGACCCGAATATAAGAAGATGGATCAAGGATAAGATTTTGAGTTTGAAAGATAAGGGAAAAACAATCTTCCTTTCAAGTCATGTGCTTTCCGAGGTTCAGGAATTATGTGATAGAGTCGGTATCCTCAATGAGGGGAGTATGCTAGCAGAAGATGATGTTGAGACTTTAGGTGATAAACTTTCTTTAAAAGATAGATTGGAACTTCGATTTGAACCCTTGGATAAAGGTTTAGAGATAGTCAATAACTTGGATTACGTTGAGAGGGCAAGGGTTGAAGATAGTAAACTGGTTTTGTACTGCAGTGCAGAAAAAAAGATGAGTGTGATACGGAAGTTCCTTGATGAAGGCATGGAGATCACGAACTTCAGTGTTAAAGAACCGGACCTTGAAGAGGTGTTCGTCAGGTTGACAGCAGGTGATGGGCGATGATCAAGATAGAAGATCTCAAACTATTTTACTCTAAAAAGATGTGGAAAAGGATACTGTTCATCGCCAAAAAAGAGATAAAATATAATTTTAGAAACAGATGGGTTATCTTACTATCTTTGTTATTTTTAGGTCTTTCCGTCATGGTTTCGTTCTATGGAACATCCATGGAGGCTCATAAAGATTGGATGGGACTCCAGAACACGATAATATATATGACCACGTATATCGAATACATGGTCCCTATACTTGGTGTCATACTTGGTTATTCGACGATAGTTAGGGAGTGTAAAGACGGTTCCATGGAACTTCTTTTATCTTACCCTATAGACAGAGGGGAAGTTTTAGCAGGAAAATTTTTGGGTTTATGGACCGTCTTATCGATATCAGTGGTTTTTGGTCTGGGTATGGGGGGGATCATTATCAGTTTGATGGTCGAAGAGGTTGTATTGGCAGAATACTACCTTTTCATACTTTCTTCGGTTATACTAGGGGGTGTGTATATATCATTAAGTATGATGTTCTCGGTCATATTTGAGGAGGAGAGTTCGTCCATGTCAGCATCGATCTTCGTTCTTTTTCTATTCACATTCATATGGCTTTTCAGTATGTATGCCATAGCTGAATTGACATTCGGTTGGGAACGTCTACAGATGGGGCGTCCGCCTCAATGGTATTTTATGCTCCAATTGTTCAATCCAGTTATGCTATGGTACACTCTTTTAGCACTTAACATAGTACCTTTGAGAGAATGGGCACTAGAATTCGGAGGAAAAGAACCCGAGATACACCCCTACGATACATGGGTTATGATCGTTTTATTAGTGGTTTGGATCGCTGTTCCTTTGATCATATCTGAGAAGATATTTAACAGTAAAGATATCGATTGAAAAAAATTATAACGGATATGCGCATATGCTTTCTCATGGTCAAAGGGATGAATCACAAGATAAGGGAAGTTTTACACGGTGAACTAGGTGATCTGGGTGAGAATATATTCGAAGAGCAGTGTAAGAAGATCGGTACCATCCCCTCAGAACTTGAGGTCGATGATCTAGATGAATTAGCGGATAGAGTTTTTGAAAGTGTTAGATTTTTCACTGGGATGGAGAAGGCGGAGGAGATCAAGAGCGCCATCAGGAAGTACAAACTCATCGATAAATTAAACAGACTAGACGATGTGGGGAAATCATTGATCAGGCTCAAGAAAGAGTACGAATTGTTGATGGACTTGGGAAGTGTTTCAGAAAAATTAGGTGAGATGGAGGAAGCTGTAGATTATTTAAAAAAGGCTAAGAAAGTCGGTGAAGAGATCGATAAGGACGAACTCATCGTAGATTCTATGAACGAGTTGATAAGGGCTCACACTCAGATGGGGGAGATAGGATCAGCGGAGGGGGTAAGTGAAGAATGTTTGAAGTTGATAAAATCTACTGATCATGAAGTAGGTGAGGCTGATTGTTTAAGGAATACCGCGTTAATCGATTTCCGTAAAGGTGAGTTCCAAGAGGCGGTTAATAAACTTCAAGATTCGCTTGGAATATATGATAGAAACGATGAGAAAGAGAAGATCGCACAAGTGTATAAGAACCTGGGTGATGTGTATGGTGAAAAAGAAAAATACGATACTAGTATCCAGTATTACGATAAGAGTTTATCATTATATGAAGAGGAAGGTCATGAGTACGAAAGGACCAACATATTGATGAATAAAGGTGTGATATACTCTTTGAAAAAAGATTGGGGAAAGGCTGCTGAATTTTA
>SL_8KL_010_SEDDRAFT_10002697_pt1 | contig 14856 bp, 12 predicted proteins | sample SodLakKL_010_SED_4_FD_11160 | JGI IMG/M metagenome (IMG submission 11160) | reverse complement strand
AGCCTGATGGCGTCCTCCAGCAGCTCATCTTCTTCATTATCAAAATCCAGATCAATATCTTCCAGTTCCTCTTCTTCCAGAGCAAATTCAGGATCAGACTGATTTTTCACAAATTCTACTATTCCCTTAACCTCACTGCTCTCAATAAAAGCTCCCTGCATGCGGTGTGGCTTTTTGGCTCCTACCGGATAAAAAAGCATATCACCGTTGCCCAGAAGTTTCTCGGCTCCCTTGGTATCCAGTATTGTCCTGGAATCTGTATTTGAAGACACGGCAAAGGCAATCCGGCTGGGAATATTGGCCTTAATCAGACCGGTAATGACATCCACCGATGGCCGCTGGGTAGCAATCACCAGATGTATTCCGGCCGCCCGGGACATCTGGGCCAGCCGGCAGATGCTGTCCTCCACCTCGCTGGCTGCCACCATCATCAGATCGGAAAGTTCATCAATAATAACCACGATGAATGGTAGGGGATCTTCAGCTTCACTGTTGTAGGCGTAAATATCCCTGTTACCGGTTTCCGCAAAGAGGTCATATCTCTTTTCCATCTCTTCCACGATTAATTTCAGGGTGCCCGCTGCCTTTTTACTGTCGGTTACCACCGGGGTAAAAAGATGAGGTAAACCCTTAAAATTTACCAGCTCAACCTTTTTGGGATCAATCAGCAGCAATTTTATCTGCCGGGGGGTAAAACGATATAGAAAACTGGCAATAATGCTGTTGATGCAAACACTCTTCCCTGAGCCGGTAGCTCCCGCTATTAACAGATGGGGCATGCTGGAAAGATCTGCCACCACCGGTTTTCCATCAATGGAACAGCCCAGCCCCATGGGAAGGTTTTTTTTGTTATTTTGAAATTCTTTGCTGACAGCTATCTCCTGAAATCTAACCATCGAGGAGCCCTGATTGGGAATTTCAATTCCTATCACGGATTTGCCGGGTACCGGTGCTTCAATCCTGACATCCTGAGCTGCCAGGGCCAGGGCTATATCATCGGAAAGATTTGCCACCTTGCTGACCTTGACACCGGTTTCAGGCTGGACCTCATATCTGGTTATCGTAGGCCCCTGACTTACATTAACTACTTTAGCCTCCACCCCAAAATTATTAAGAGTTTTTTCCAGTTTTTTACTTTGATTTTGTCCCGGCTTCTGCCGGTCTTTGTTCTTCTGCAGCAGATTTAAAGGAGGTAGTTGATAATCTTCCTGGGAAAAATCTCTTTCCAAAACTTGAATATCTTCGCTTTCTTCTTCCCTGCCTATTCCTTTGCCGGCATCTGTCTTACCCTGTCTTTCGATTTTACCTTCTGCAGTCGATTCAGCCCCCGATTTAGCCCTGGATTTCGCTGCTTCATTAGCTAAAGATTGATTATGTGCTTTTGAAGCAGCTTGATTAAAATTATTTTCAGCAGCATTCACTCCGTTTTCTGCTGTACCGGAAAACTGTCTTTCAAACTCTTCCAGATCGGACTCTCCCACTTCAACCGGAGGCTGATATTTTTTCTCTCCCTTTTTTCCAGCAATCCTGCCAATCCGGGATTTTATCCCGGAAAATAATCTGACAGGACTAATTGATCCCAGCCTGACAAAAAATGATCTTACCGAGTTAACAGCCTCCTGGAGTTTCATCTTTAAAGAGATAATGACTTCCCGCAAAAATATATCAAGAAATAATAATATTCCAATCAGGGCCAGAGAAGAAAGAATTACCTGGGAACCGGTAATCCCGAATAAATTTTGCAGAGCAAAGGAGATAAGCCCACCGATCAGACCTCCGCCTTCTCCTGTCATTCCCCTTTCCAGAGGGTTAGCAAATTCATAGGAAAGATGATAAAGAGCGATCACCGAAAGAAATAACAGAACAAAACCCAGAAATCTTTCCTTAACCTGCAGGGGAGTATTAATGATTAGTTTGATGCCGGCATAGCCAAAACAGACCGGCAGAAAAAAGGCCAGCTGACCGAAAAAGAAAAGATAAAAATCCTTCAATACAACACCGGCCACTCCTGCTGCTCCTCCATATAGCGCAATAGCGCTGAAAATACCCCAGGCTATCAGAGCTATTCCCGCTATTTCCTGTTTTCTTTCATCAAGAGAAAATATTTTTGAAAACATAAATTCACCCCTGTTAATATTACCTGTTGGTAAAATTGCCGGTAATATCAGCTTCCGTCCTGCCTGGCTACCATTTGCTCTCCCGCTTGAACTTCTGACTGCTTTAAAGACGCCTAAAGCTACCGGTTATAAATTTCCTGCTGCTAAAAATCAGAATCAAAAATAACTGTATTTTAGTAATCCGTTATAATAACAGATATAAAAATAAACAGTTATTATAACAAATAGCAGACATAAAAATATAATAAGGAAGGCAAAAAATAATTTGCCTCCCTTTATTTACTATTTAATCCAATTCAGACCTGCATTATTACCGGGAGAATCATGGGATTCCGTTTGATCTTCTGATAGATATAATTTTTCAGTGAATCCTTCACTGTTGATTTCAGCACATTCCATTCCGTAATCTGCTTCTCTTCACATTCCTTTAAAGCCTCTCTAACCCGCTCGGTGGCATCATCCAGAAGTTCCTCTGATTCCCTGATATAGACAAAACCTCTGGTAATAATATCCGGTCCTGCCAGCAGCTTACCGTTGTGATCAATTGTAACAACCACTATTATTATACCATCTTCTGAGAGAGTTTTTCTGTCCCGAAGAACAATATTTCCTACATCTCCAATTCCCAGTCCATCAACCAGTACATCACCGGCCTGAACCCTGTCTACCTTATTCACGCCCTCTTCCCTGAATTCAATGACATCGCCTAAATCAGCAATATGAATATTCTCTTTTTCAACTCCCACCTCTTCAGCCAGATCGGCATGCTGGTACAAATGGCGGTACTCTCCGTGGGTGGGAACAAAATATTTTGGTTGGGTTAGATTAAGCATCAACTTCAGTTCTTCCTGGCTGGCATGTCCGGAAACATGAACACCCGAGACCTCTTCGTAAATAACTCTGGCTCCCCGCCGGAAGAGCTGGTTGATTGTCTGGCCGATAAATTTTTCATTGCCCGGTATGGCAGAGGCCGATAATACCACCGTATCGCCTTCTTTGATATTAATATGATAATGGTCACCCCGGGCCATCCTGGTCAGAGCAGCCATCGGTTCTCCCTGACTTCCGGTTGTCAGCAGGGTAATTTTATTATCGGAAATATTGCTGCATTCCCTGATGTCAACAATAATGTCATCGGGAACTTCAATATATCCCAGTTTCCTGGCAATATCAACATTATTAAGCATGGATCTGCCGGTGATGGCTATTTTCCGGTCATATTTAATGGCAGCATCAAAAATCTGTTGAATCCGGTGAATATTTGAGGCAAAGGTGGCAATAATTATTCTTTCCCGGGCTCCATAGAAAATATCATCTATAGCTTCACCCACCACCTTTTCTGACATGGTGTAGCCCTTCCTTTCTACATTAGTGCTGTCAGAAAAAAGGGCCAGCACTCCGGGTTCGGAATTGCCCAGCTCAGCCAGCTTGTGAAAATCAGCCACTCCTCCTTCAATCGGAGTCTGATCAAATTTAAAGTCACTGGCATAAACAATTGGACCCAGCGGAGTGTGAATTGCCAGGGCGCAGGTATCGGCAATACTGTGATTAACTCTGATATAATCAATCTTAAACTGGCCGACATCTATTGAACTACCGGCATTTACCACCTTGAGTTGACTTCTTTTCAAAAGTCTGTGTTCCTTTAGTGTGCCTTCCAGTAGCCCCAGAGTCAGCTTGGTACCGAAAATTGGAACATCAATCTCCTTTAAGAGATAGGGTATTGCTCCAATATGATCCAGATGACCGTGGGTTAATACGATCCCCTTGATCCTGTCTTTATTCTTCCTGACATATTCAAAATCAGGGATCACCAGGTCAATTCCTAACTGGTCATCCTCGGGAAACATCACTCCAGAATCAATAATCAACATTTCAGAGCCATATTCCAGCACCATCATGTTCTTACCTATCTGACCCACACCCCCGAGGGGGATCATTCTAATAGATTCTATATTATTTTTTTGAGACATAAATAAAAAAAAGCACCTCCGAATTAATTTCTTTATTATTTTTGTTGACATAAAAATAGTTCTGGACTTTTAAGCAAAAATTTTATTTTTTACCCTGTAACTAATTCTCAAGATAAAGCTTACCCGCACAATTCAATCCATTATAAACATTATATCTTTTAATGACCAAAAATACAAGCAATAACTAAAGAAACCGTCAGAGGTCCCGGAATATCAGGATTATTCAGCCGCTCCTGACTCTGACCCCTGACGATTGTCATCCTGCAAAACTCCTGTATTGCTATCCTGTAAACTTATTTTTGCTTTTCAGAATTATTTTCATTATGATTTTTCGAGCACTGCTGTTAACAGTTTAGCAGTCCGGTATTATCAGTCGCATTACACACTTCTTTGATAAAAAATGATTGTCTACAGGGCATTTAGCTCCTTCAGAGTTTTTTTAAATTCCTCCAGTTTATCTTCACTCATCCCGGTTAGCGGTTTCCTAAAATTTCCTACCTCCCAGCCCTGCAGGCGGAGAGCAGTTTTCACAGGAATGGGATTGGTAGTGACAAACATGGCTTTAAAGAGCGGGAAAAGTTCCTGGTTGAGCCTGGCAGCCTCAGCAAAGTTATTATTCCGGGCTAGATCCAGCATTTCCCTGATCCTGCCGGCGGCCAGATGTCCGGCAACACTCACCACTCCACTGCCCCCCACTGCCATAATCGGCAGAGTCAGACTGTCATCTCCGCTGTAAATATCCATTTTATCCCCGCAGCGGGCTGCCAGGGCGGTAATCTGTTCCAGATCCCCGCTGGCTTCCTTAATTGCCACTATATTGTCAATTTCTGCCAGCCGGACAGCAGTTTCAACTTCCAGATTCCGGGAAGTTCTACCCGGCACATTATAGAGCATGATGGGAGCCTGACAGGCCTCTGCTATGGTAGCAAAGTGCTGGTAAAGGGATTCCTGAGGGGGCTTGTTATAGTAGGGGACTACTGTCATCAGCCCATCAACATCCAGCATCAGGGCATCCTGGCTGAATTCAATGCTGTCGCTGGTATTATAGGAGCCGGTTCCGGCTATAACCCTGGCCTGTTCTCCAACTCTTTCAACTACTGTCTCCAGCAGTCTAAGTTTTTCTTCCCTCTCCAGGGTTGGTGCTTCTCCGGTTGTCCCGCAGATAACCAGCCCATCACAGCCCTCAGCTACCAGCTTCTCTGCCAGTTCACCGGCAACCTTGTAATCCACCTCTCCGGCTGAGGTAAAGGGTGTTACCATCGCAGTAAGTAAAGAACCAAAAACTTCCATTATTCTACCTCCTCATTGAGATTAAATGCTTCGTGCAGTGCCGCAACCGCGGCGGTTTCCTTTTCGGCTTTAACCAGGCAGGAGATGGTAGTATGAGAATCTACGGTCTGATATATTTTTATCCCGGCTGAGTTTAAACCCTCTACCACTCTGGCCATAACTCCCGGCTGACCGGTCATCCCACCTCCAACAACTGAAACCTTGCAGAAATCATCGTGAAATTTAAATTTATATTCATTATCTGATAAAACCTTACGGGCTGTTTTTATCCGGGGTTTATCTATTAAAAATGTCAGTTTATCGGTCCGGATATTAATCATATCCAGGCTGATCATCTTTTCTGCCATTAACTTAAAAATCTGAAGATCTTCACTGTAACTCTCGGCCTTTTCCAGAAAAACCTCAGCAAATATAACGTTTTTCCTGGTAGCAACTCCAGTAATAGCCTTATCCTGCTCTATCCTAACTGTACTATCAATCAGGCTGCCTCCGCTGTTATCCTCACCGTTATATTTCACCCTGATGGGAATCCGGGCCTTACGAGCCACCTCGGCTGCCCTGGGATGAATAATCCGGGCTCCCAGATTGGTCAGCTCACAGGCTTCCTTGTGGGTCAATTCTTTGATTTTTATTGCCCTGGAATAAAGATCGGGATCAGCAGTCATAAAGCCGGAAACATCGCTGTAAATTTCTATTTTTTCAGCCTCCAGGGCATAGGCCAGCACGCTGGCCGTAGTATCGCTGCCCCCCCGGCCCAGAGTGGTTATTTCCCCCTCTGGACTAATTCCCTGATATCCTGCTACTACCGGAATTATTCTTTTCTCCAGCAGAGAATGCAGCCGGGAAGTGTCTATCTCTTTAACCCGGGAGGACCCGTGGTCGCTGCTGGTCAGAATACCGGCCTGAGCCCCGGTTAGAGCCCGGGCTTTCTGTCCCTGTTTATTCAACTCCACTGCCATGACAACCGCAGAAATTACCTCCCCGCAGGAAAGCAGCAGATCCTGCTCCCGAGAAGATACCGGGCAGTCAGCATCACCATCTCCGATTAACTCTAGCAAAGTATCGGTAGCATAGGCCTGACCCTTTCTCCCCATAGCGGAAACAACCACCACCGGACAGTAACCGGTCTCAACGGCATTTCTTACCTTGCCAGCAGCAGTTTTACGTCTTTCGGCATTTCCCAGAGCAGTTCCTCCGAACTTCTGCAATAAAACTCTCATTTTTTTCTCACCTGCAGACATTTCTCTGCAATCTGAACTGCATTAAGGGCCGCTCCTTTACGAATATTATTGGCAGCACAGTAAAAATTTAATACCCGGCTTCTATCCAGATCCTTTCTCAGTCGACCTACCAGAGTTCTTTCATCTTTTTCGGTCTCAATTGCCAGAGGGTAGACATCCTTATGGGGATCATCCAGCACCGCTATTCCCGGTATATCTTCCAGGGTTTCCCTGACAGCCTGCAGCTTAAATTCCCGACCCAGCTCAACCTGGCAGGATTCAGCATGGCCAAATTTCACCGGCACCCTGACACAGGTTGGATTTATCTCAAGATCCGGCCTGCTTAAAATCTTCCTGGTTTCTCTCACCATTTTCATTTCTTCATTGCTGTAATTATTATCGTGAAAATAATCGATCGCCGGCAGTAGATTAAAGGCAATCGGGTGAGCATAGTGTCTGGCCGACCTTCGGCCTTCATCCAGAAATTCCCGGCTCTCCTTCAGCAGAGCTTCCAGAGCCCGCTGACCGCTGCCCGAGACTGACTGCATGGTGGTAACTGTCACTCTTTTCAATCCGAACTTTTCTGACAGAGGATGGAGTACCACTACCATCTGAATGGTTGAGCAGTTGGGGTTGGCTACAATGCCCCGATAATCCTCCAGCAGATCTCCATTAATTTCAGGTACAATCAGGGGAACATCCTCGTCCATCCTGAAGGCGCTGCTGTTATCTATGATAACCCGATCCTCTCGGGCTATTTCCGGAAGTATCACCTTGCTGACACTGCCCGGCAGGCTGGAAAGATAGATCTCGCAGTCAGCAATTCTTTTGGTGTCCAGCTCTTCAACTGTAATTTGCTTGTTCTTAAATGCTATTCTTTCTCCCTGGGACCTGGCGCTGGCATAGGCAGATAGATTATCAACAGGAAAGTTCCTTTCTTCCAGCAGCTTGATAATTTCTCTTCCTACCAGTCCGGTTGCTCCCAGAACAGCTAAATTAATTCCCATAATCCTTCACCTCATCTCTATAACTTCCTGAAATCTCATAACCTGTTGGCTGGTTCTTTGCCTGCTAATTTTGCAAATATATCTTATTGCTGGCCAGTCCCGCAATTAAATACCTGACTATCGTAAACTTTTGTAATTAAAAAACTCAATTTTTTAATCCCTGGCAGCTATTTATCCAGATATTATATAATTTAAGGATCTGTTATTGTTCTTACTACAGTAATTCTTCCAGGCCATAAACAAAACCTCTTTTTCCCCTTATTTTTTCCAGGGCCAGTTTAACACCCGGCATAAAAGATTTCCGGGAAAGTGAATTGTGAGTCAGAGTCAGGGTCTGCCCTTCTCCCCCAAAGACAACTTCCTGACGGGCCACAATTCCGGGCAGCCTGATGGAATGAATATTAACCCCTTCTTTGTTTCCACCCCGCACTCCCGGCAGGGAGAAACTGATCTCGTCTTCTCCGGGATTGGGTCTTGCTCCCTCCATTCCTTCCGCGGTTGCCAGTGAGGTTCCGGAAGGAGCATCAGCCTTCTCCTCGCTGTGGCTCTCGATAATTTCAGCCCGGGGGAAAAATCGGCTGGCCTCCCGGGCAAATTTCATCAGCAGTACCGCCCCCAGGGCAAAATTTGGAATCAGAAAAACATTCCGACCAGTCTCCCGGCTCAGCTCTTCCAGCCGGGACTTTTCCTCCGGAGTTAAACCGGTGCTGCCAACAATCAAATCAATTTTATACTTTAAAGCCTTTTCCAGAGCTGGCAGCAGACCCTCAGGTCCGGTAAAATCTATCATAATATCAGGTTTCCTGGACTCTATTTCGCTTTCCAGTTTAACCCCAATCTCAAGTTCAGGGACCTCAGAATCCTGCAGTATTTCAGCCAGGGTTTTCTTTCTTTTTCTCTTGGAGAGGCCTGCGATCAGCTGAAAACCCTTCATTTTAAGTACTGTTCTGGCAGTTTCCCGGCCCATTCTGCCGGTAATCCCTCTAATCATGACTTTTTTCACCGGTTATACCTCGCTTTCTCTGGCTTTTTCTGAAATTCTGCTTTCGTACTTCTTCTTTATGCCAAAATAATTAGTACCCCAGACACCAAGAATAATCAGGGCTGCTCCCAAGCCCTGCAGGGAATAAAAGGGTTCATTCCTGATCAATACCCCGGCGGCAATAGCCACCACCGTGGTTAAATTGGCAAAAATAGCTGCCTGGGATGCCGGTAATTTCGACAGAGAGTAATTCATCATGAAAAAAGCCAGCACCGAAGAGAGAATTCCCAGATATACTACTGCCATCAGCGTTTCAGGATTAAAAATAACACTCAGGTATTCCCCCATTGGCCCTTCATGGCTGATATAGCCAATTATATTAAACTGCAGGGCTCCGAAATAGCACATAGCAAAGGTGATCTCCACCGGGGTAAAGCTTACCGAAATATAGCGGGATACTATGTTGTAAAATCCGGCAGCCAGCACTGCCCCCAGCAGGAAAACAATTCCCAGATAATGGGATTCAGCAGCTGCCAGCTCCCCCTGGAAAGAAACCACTATCCCCACTCCAATAACGGAGAGAATAATAAAGACCAGCTGGCTCCTGCCGGGCTTTTCTTTCAGAAAAATAGCGGCCAGCACCGCCACACTAACAGGTATTAAAGATATCATCAGGCCGGCCTGAGAAGAGGTGGTCAGCTGAATTCCCAGTACTTCAAAGGGAAAATAAATTCCGGGCTGAAACAAAGATACCAGCAGCAGCGGCAGCAGAGGTTTGCCGATGATGTTGGTTTTTATCAATCCGGCAAATTTCAACAGTGTCATAAAAATGGCTGCCAGCAGAAAGCGAAAGCCTAAAAGCTGGAAGGGGTCCAGGAACTCCAGAGCTTCTTTGGAAAACAAAAAAGAGAAGCCAAAAACAACACTGAAAGTAATCCCCGCCAGGTAGGGCAGGTATCTGGAAAAATCTATCTCCCTATTCATTGCTGCCATCATCTCCTGAAGGCGGCCAGGGACCATAATACTGATAGAACTGACATTCAATTCCTCCATTATAAAGTTTTCTTCTTTTGCTGGCTTTTTTACCAAAATATTTTTCAAATTCTTTTTCAGCGGTTAAGATATAATAGGACCAGGTATTCAGTTCCCGAAGTTTTTCTCCCATTTCCCGGTACAGTTCTCTCACATTCTGAGATTTAAGCCGCACACCATAAGGCGGGTTGGTTATTACATAGCCATATTTTCTGCTGGTGGAAAACTCCCGAAAAGGCCGTTCCTGAAAATGAATAATATCATCAACCCCGGCCCGCCCGGCATTTTCCCGGGCAGATTTCAGTAATTCTCCGTCAATGTCATAACCGGCAATCAACCGGGGCTCAGCCTCCAGCCAGCTGGCCTGCCTGGCCTTCTTCCTGGCCTGCCGCCAGGTTTTAGGAGGAAGAAAGAACCAGTTTTCCCCGGCAAAAGATCTTTTCAACCCCGGAGCCTGTTTTCTGGCCAAAAGGGCTGCTTCAATCAGAATTGTGCCTGAGCCACAGAAGGGATCCATTAGAACTCTATCCCTGTCCCAGCGGCTTAACAGTACCATAGCAGCAGCAGTGGTTTCCTGGAGCGGAGCCTCTCCCGCCTCCTGACGGTAGCCCCTCTTGTGCAGACCTGTCCCGCTGCTGTCCAGGGCAACTATCACCCTGTCATCCAGAATTGAAAAGAAAACCGGATAGAGGCTGCCATCTTCGGGCAGACGGCCCTGGCCGTGTTTTTGCTGGAGGCTGTCTACCACAGCTTTCTTTATGATTGACTGACAGGCTGGCACACTGTGCAGTTCAGAGCGGCTGGATTTTCCTCGAACTGGAAACTCACCCCGATAGGGTATAATATCAGCCCAGGGCAGAGTTCTGATATTTTCGTAAAGTTCATCAAAATCTCTGGCAGTAAATTCACCCAGCTTAAGATAAACCCTCTCTGCTGTTCTCAGCCTTAAGTTGCACCGGGCCAGATCCCCGGCACTTCCAGTTATTTCTACTCTGCCATTTTCCGCCCTGTCAATCTCATAGTTTAGCTTCCGCAACTCATGCTTAACCACAGATTCAACCCCGAAGGTTGTGGTAATCATAATTTTATATTCCCTCAAAAAAATCTCTCCTTCTTATTCTCTGATTACCGCTCCTTTATCTTCCATCTTCTCCAGGGCAGCAGCAATATCACCCGGTTGAGCTTCAACACCTTTAGTTGCTGACCGAATCAGTTCCACCTCAAAGCCATATTTAAGAGCATCCTGGACGGTATAAAATACACAAACATCAAGTGCCAGGCCCACCACCAGAATTTTTCCAATCACCAGATCTTTAAAATAGCCGGCCAGACCCAGCTCCCGTCCGTCGTTATCCCGGAAAGCCGAATAGCTGTCAACCTCCGGCAGCTGGCCCTTTCTAATAATCAGATCAAAATATTCCGTACTGATTTCTGGATGAAATTCAGCCCCTTCACTGTTTTGAACGCAGTGATCCGGCCAGAGAACCTGGCCCAGCCCCTCACTATCCCCTTCATAGGGAGTAAAAGGTTTTTCTCCATGAGAACTGGCAAAGCTTTTATGCCCCGGGGGATGCCAGTCCTGGGAGGCCGTCACGGCAGCAAAGTCCCCTGAGTGCAAAAGTTTATTAACCTGAAAATTTATCTCGCTGGCCCCTTCCACCGGCAGGGCACCATCTTCATAAAAATCATTCTGCAAATCAACACACAGCAGTGCTTCTTTCACCTTTAAAACCCCCTTTAATACTTAATTTCAAAGTTCCCGGAAAAATTACAGTCCTCACAGCTGGAGACCGAAATATCTGCCACCCGGGCCAGAGAAGGACCTTCCTTCATTAATTCTAGCAGTTCTTCAACTTCCTCTTCCGGACCGGAAATCATAGCTTCCACCCGGCCATCGGGTAAATTTTTAACCCAGCCCTGAAGATCAAGCCGGCGGGCATTCCTCCTGACAAAGGCTCTAAATCCCACTCCCTGCACTCTACCTGTTAGAAAAACATGCTTGCAGCCCTCATTCATAAATTATCACCTCTGAATGACTTTTCAATTTTACTGATTCTGTTCGGGAAGTTGTCAGATAAACCGGAGTGGTAAAACATTCAGCTACCGCTCCGATTATACTTTTCCTGCCTGCTCTATTATAGATCCCCTGAAGATTCTGATCATAGAGGAACAATCCAATGATATAGTTAAACTCCTGAAAACCAGCCGGCTCTTCCCCGGTAACCAGAAACATTTCCAGCTCGGGGGGAAGACAGTACTTCTGAAAAAGATAGTTCTCCCTGCTGGTCCCGACAATTTCCTTGAGACAGCTCTGCCATTCCTCCTGAGATAAGTCCTGACCGGTCTGTACCCCTTTGCAGGCATTGAGATCACAGGGCTTGACAATCAGCTCCTGCTGCCTTTCAGCAATTTCTCTCAGGGTCTTTTCATCCGGACGGATAAAGTCAGTTTCGGGAATGTGCTGCTGTAAAAATTCTATTTCACCGTTCGTAAGAAAATCCAGTTTATCAGGTTCGGTCAGAATCTTAAACAGAGCCTTATTATGGATAATCTGGGAACGAAAACTGCCGCAGAGGCAGATTGCCCCCTCCCGGTAGGCCTGAAGTAGATCCTCTATTTCCTCCTGCTCGGCAAACAACCGCTGGGTGGTTGCCCGGCGGTATATGAGATCAATTCCCCTGTCTTTATAATATAATTTATCATTCCGGTATTCAAATTCCCGGGGGTCAACTATATAAACCTCCCAGCCCCTCTTTTCCATATATTCCTGATACTCACGAAACTCACTGATAACACCCTCTCCCTCAAAATCCATGATAGCGGTTACAGGCTTCTTTTTCTCCTGCCCGGAAAATTCCCGGTAGATACCCAGCATAATGTCTATCCAGCTGTTAAACAGCTCAAATCCAGCCAGGGTAATATTTTCCCGGGTCTGCAGCTCTCTAACGGCTTCTCCCTGCCGAACAATTTCCTGAATAACCCGCACTTCATTCATAGCTGAAGTTCCATCGGTATTGATCTCACAAAACTTTAAATTTTCACCATCCTGCCAGAATAAATCAAAACGGGCAATGGGATAGGGACTTTCATAACCGGGATCAACCAGAATATGTTTTTCCATGCTGGGACTAAAAGGAAAGAGACTGCGAAATTTTTTACTGCTGAGATACCGCTGTATCACCTTATCTAATATTTGATTAAATTTGGACATCAACTCTTTAAGATAATGCCAGTCCTCCAGACTGATAATAAAGGGATTATATAAAAAAGGAACCGGTTCACCTTTATATTTAGCGCTGCTTTCCTCCAGCATCGCCCAGAGCTCCTCCCGATACTCAGCAGCAAAAGCTTCCTTCTGACCGGAAATAATATCCTTATACTTCTTCTGCAGATATCTGGTGCCCTCAGGATAGCTTAATTTCATCAGCTAGCTCACATCCCAGACCGGTCTCCAGATCGGCATATTTTAAACTGTCAAAGGAGATTTCCTTTCCGGAAAACCTCTTTCTCGGCGGTATTGTCCTGGCCAGATAGTTTTCCAGATTGGTAAGCTGCCTCAAATTCTCATCCTTATCCAGGCCCTTCCTGGCTCTAAAAATTAAATCTTCTCCCCATTTTTTCAGGGTTTTATCTTCCAGATAGCAGGTTTCAATTCCCCTCTCAGAAATTTTATCGAAGGTCTGAAGGATTGAATCTCTGTTAATATCCTTGATTTTATCATAATAATAATTGAGATTTTCCTTTTGATAAAAAATCCCCTTGATCAGGGCCAGATAGCCAAAAAAAAGTGGATAGGGCAGAGAATCAGCCATTCTGATCTCGAGATATTCCTTGGCCCTGACATCATTAAAGGCAAAGGATAGCATATGTTCAAAATCCTCCGGTTGCAGTTCGGTTCTGCCCAGCTTTTGATAGAGTTTAGCAAAGCTGATTTCCCCCAGGTATTCTTTCTTTTTTTCGGGGTTATAAATAGCAGGCAAATCGATAATATAGCCGGCATAATCCCGGTAACTGTAAAATTCTCTATCAAATATCCCTGGTAAAATTCCGCAGCGATCATGGTCACACTGAGCCCAGATTCGAAAGCGCAGGACCCATTTATCCTCCCGGCGCCCTTCAAAAATCGGGGAATTATCAAAAATAGCATAAAAGATAGGGGTCAACCAGCTGGCCACTTTCAACTTTTTATCAAAATCAGCAGGGTTCTGATAATCAACACTTACCTGGGTTGAGGCCGTTCCCTTCATCATGTTATGAGCAAACCGCCCCCGGGATTTAAAGTGGTGATACATCTGGCGGTATCTATCCTTGGGCAGCAGGGGTATTTCTTTAATTCTGGTCACCGGATGATAGCCCAGATTTATCAGGCTGTAATCCAATTTTTTTAGAACAGGTAAAATGTCACGACAGATATCAAGATAACAGCGTTTAATCTCCGCTATGTTGTTTTTTGGTCCAAAACTGAATTCAATCTGCCCACCCGGTTCAAGATTAATTTCATCTTCCCCCTTGACCAGGCATAAAATTTGATTTCCGCTCTTCTCACAGGCTTTCCAGCCCTTCCCGGTCAAAATCTCAAATAGATCAGCAATTCCCTGTTCCTCCTGAAAGGTAACAGAGCTACAGTCTGATTTTTTAACCAGAAGATGTTCAAGTTCAAGTCCCAGCTGAAAATCTTCAGGTTCTGTTTCATTTTCCTGAAGATGAGCGATTAGCTGGTTAATATAATAGCTGCGTTTGTCTGACTTCATAACTTCTCCTTTCCTGCTGGTATCTACCTTATTTATTCTACCTAATTTCTTTATTTAACCTGGTTAACTAATTATCCCCTAAAACCTGGATATAAAACCTGAATAACTCAATCTCTCAATGATTATTAACATTAAAAATTATAAATTTTTCCAGCAGTTTTCCCTGAACTTAATATCTTTTATCAGCTTTTTGTCTGATATCATTTCTATTATATAGTTAATCGACTGCTATTTAAAGTTATTTTTCTCTTATTTAAGGAGAATTTTTAAAAAAAACAAAAAACATAAAGTTCTTTTTCATATTCAGCTGACCTTATCTTTAGTTGACACCCTGATGTTTAAATGTTACCATGTAGTCAGCCTAAAAATAGTGAGGTGAAAACATGGCACTTGAAGAAAAAGCAGAAGAATTAGCAGACGAAATTGTCCAGTCTGCTGAATTTAAAGAAATGAAACTTGCTGAACAAAAGGTTAAAAATGATGA
>SL_8KL_010_SEDDRAFT_10002696_pt1 | contig 14856 bp, 13 predicted proteins | sample SodLakKL_010_SED_4_FD_11160 | JGI IMG/M metagenome (IMG submission 11160) | reverse complement strand
CTGCTGCCATAAGGCACAGTACGGATCCCCTGCTTCACTTGCTTTGTTGAAGCCTAAAATATTTGCAATAGCTTATAATATCTCTGCATACTGTTCAGGTATGAAACCGATTAACACCTTGTCTTCGTCAGCAAGCAAAGGACGACGCATAATTTTTGGGTTTTCGTAAATCAATCCTGCTGCTTGCTGATCAGAGATTTTTTCAAAATCCAAGCCCAGTTTTTTAAATCCCTCACTGCCCGGATTGAGTAAAGCTACTATGTTTGTTCCAGCCCGGGACGCGAGTTCACTTAACTCTTCTGCAGTAAGGGGCTGCTTTAAGATATCACGGAACTCATAGTCGACCTTGTTCTCCGAAAGCCACGCTTTCGTTTTGTTACAAGTTGTTCAGCTCGGAAAACAATAAAATTTCAGCATCGAACCGTTTCCCTCCTCAACTAATCACCGATTTTCCAGGTTTCCCAGACCTTGCCAACAAGATCGGGGCCGGGCTTGAGGGTTTTTTTGCCGGGCTGCCAGCCTGCCGGGGTTGGTTCACCGGTTTTGCGGACATGCTGGAAAGCCTGAACCTGGCGAACTAATTCGTGAAAATTGCGCCCTACAGGGGGAGTGAGCACTTCCATAGCCTGGATAACACCATCCGGGTCAATAATAAAGCGACCCCTGATGTTAACGCCTCCTTCTTCATCATACACCCCGTAAAGTTTTCCCACCTTGCCTCCTGTGTCAGACAACATGGGGAAAGGAACCCCGCCATCAACCATCTTGGAAAGTTCTTGTTCCTGCCAAATCTTATGGGTAAACTGGCTATCAACACTACATGATAGTACTTCTACACCGAGATCCTGAAGTTCATTATACCTGGCGGCAACTGACGCCAACTCTGTTGGTCAAACAAAGGTAAAGTCACCTGGATAGAAACAGACCACCACCCATTTATCCTTGTAATCCGACAATTTAATCTTTTTAAAACCACCATCTACATAAGCATTAGCTTCAAAATCCGGAGCTTTTTGGCCCACCATTACACTCATCAATATACCCTCCTTGCTAAGCAATTATTCTACTTGCTATTAATATATTCTATATTTTAATAATGTTTCCTGCTTGAACTAATATATTAAATTAAAATCCCCTGCTTCTATACAGGGGGCTCAGAAACACCCAATCTGATTAAATTGTCTACTTCGTTTGAATTGCCGCTCTTCAGATTGCAAGGTAAATGAAACTATGCATTCTCGGGTGAAGTAGCTGTGCCCGAATTAAGATTAACCTTTTTCAGACGTAATGAATTTAAAACCACATTCAGGGAACTAAGAGCCATCGCCCCGGCTCCGATAATCGGATGGAGAAGTCCCAGGAAAGCAACCGGAATGGCCACACTATTGTAAAACCAGGCCCAAAAATAGTTCTGGCGTATTTTCTGAAAAGTAGCCCGTGATAATTTTATTGATGAGACAACTGCTCTAAGGTCACCTCGCACGAGAGTGATATCAGCTGCTTCAATAGCCACATCGGTACCTGTGCCTATTGCAATTCCCACGTTTGCCTGTTTTAAGGCCGGGGCATCATTAATCCCGTCACCAACCATGGCAACCATACTAAATTCCTCCTGCAGCCTCTTTATCTCGTCAACTTTGCCTTCTGGAAGCACTTCCGCCAAAACTTTGCTAACTCCAATCTGCCCGGCGATAGCCAAAGCCGTTGTCAAGTTGTCACCGGTAATCATGGCTGTTTTTAAACCCATCTTTTCAAGCTCAGCCACGGCCTGGGCTGTCTCATCTTTTATAGTATCAGCAATACCAACAATACCGGCTAACTGGTCATCAACTGCTGTCAAAATAGCCGTTTTACCTTCACTTTCAAGCTGCACCATCTGTTTTTCCGCGCCATTAATATCTATATTTTTTGCCTCCATTAAACGTCGACTGCCAACCAGGATATTTTTCCTTTTTAAACGGCCTTCGACTCCCTGCCCTGTGATAGAATTAAAGTCAGTTACGCCCTCCAATTTAAGCCCTTCATTTTGAGCTTTTTTAACCACAGCATCGGCCAGCGGATGCTCTGACACAGACTCTAAGCCGGCAGCATAACTCAACAATTCTTGCTGATCATAACCATTCAGCGTTATCACATCGGTTACCTGGGGATGCCCCCTGGTCAGAGTTCCTGTTTTATCAAAGGCTATAATATTAACATCCTTCATGGTTTGAATTGCCTCACCACTTCTAATCAGAATCCCTTTTTCAGCTCCTAATCCACTACCAACCATCAAAGCAGTCGGGGTAGCTAATCCCAGGGCACAGGGACAAGAAATAACCAGAACTGCTGTTGCTGCCATAAATGACATGGTTAAAGTCGGTGCATCAAGATTAGCCCAGGGTGGGTTGAAAAAAGCTACGATCGAAATGTGAAATTCAGGAAACAGCAGCCACGATGTAAATGATGCGGCTGCTATGATCAATACTATGGGAACAAAATAGCCGGTCACCCGATCGGCAAACTCCTGAATCGGCACCTTTGATCCCTGGCACTCTTCAACCATTTTTATAACCTGGGCCAAGAAAGTATCTTTACCAACTTTGGATGCCTTAACCCTCAAAGCACCCTGTCGATTGACCGTAGCTCCGATTACCTGGTCGCCCTGCCCTTTTTCAATGGGCAGAGATTCACCGGTAGCCATCGATTCATCAATACTGCTTTGCCCGCTGACCACTATACCATCAGTGGGAATCTTCTCTCCAGGTCGAACCTGCATAATTTGCCCCGGCTGTAATTCTTCAACCGGTATTTCCCGCTCTTCACCGTCTTCTATAATACGGGCTGTCTTCGCTTCCATGGCCAGCAGTTTTTTAATGGCCTGCGATGCTCTTCCCTTGGCCTTTGTTTCCAGAAAACGACCAACCAGGTGCAGGGCAATGATACTGGCCGCCATTTCAACAAAAGTAGTCAGGGGAAACCAAAACTGCAAAAAACTAAGGAAATAGGGCAAAGCCGAACCCAGGGTAACCAGGGTATCCATGTTGGCGCTACCTCTTTTCAAGGCACGGAGGGTTCCAAGGTGCGTTTCATAACCGGCAATAAAAATTGCCGGAAAGGCCAGGACCAGGCTAATTACGAAATACCCGGGAATCGGGAAAATAAACATATTGAGCATCATCAGGATCATGATTATTCCGGCAAAAACAGCAGCCAGCCACATTCTGTGAGCTGCATGACTGATCGAAGCTTCTTCACGATCAACAAGTGCTCCGTCTTTTTCTCCCACAGCTTCTGCCGCTTTTTCATCCTCAACAACTTTGTAACCGGCACTTTCAACCAACCCGATCAAAGATGACCGATTAGTTTCAGTCTTGTTATATTTAACAGTAAGTTTTTCTGCGGCAAAGTTAACCGTCGCTTCTTCTACACCGGAACCTTTTTGCATAGTTGCTTCTAGCCCCCGGGCACAGGAAGCACAGCTCATACCATCTATATTAAAAACCACTTCAACAAAAGAACCCGCTTCTTCTTCCGGTTTACCTTCAAACCCTGCCTCACGCACTGTCTGTAAAAGATCATCCACAGAAAGCTGATCGGGATCAAAATACAGGTAAGCTTTTGAAACTGCAAAGTTAACCATAGCCCGGTTAACTCCTGTTTTCTCCTGCAGAGCCTTTTCGAGGCTCTGAGAACAGCTGGCACAACTCATGCCGTTTATTTGCAAAACAATTTTCTCCATATATACTGATCTCTCTCCATTCATGCTAACAACAACTGATCGGGCATGAACAACCTGTCGACCCTTTAGGTAATGTTAAACCAATCAGATTCATCTAAACTGCCTTGTTTTTCAGCCAGTTCAGCAAGGCTTGTGCTGCTCAGCTCATTATAAATTGCTTCTTTTAAACCTACCCAAACTCCCCTCACAGCGCACTTTTTTACTCTTTCACAAAGCTCGGGGCTATCTACACAGTCAACCAGGCAAAGAGATCCTTCAACACATTGGACAATCTCATAAAGGTTGAGCTGCTCAGGCGTCCGGGCCAGAACATAACCGCCCTGACTGCCTTTATGCGTTTTAACATAACCACTGACGCGCAGTGGAAACATCACCTGCTCGAGATATTTCAAAGATATATTTTGCTTGCTGGCAATATCTTTTAACTTGACTGGCTTGTTACCGTGCTGCAGGGCTAATTGAACCAGCGCCCGGACTGCGTAACGGGCTTTTGTGGAGAGCTGCATCTGTTTTGCCTCCTTTAAGTATCGGATTATTAATACCAGTCCGGATTAAGACCTTGTTGAATTTTTCCCAAAAGATACTTATAATTGATAATTCCCGCTTAAGAGATCCGTTGATATATAACGTTCAGCCAGATCAGGGAAAATAGTCAGAATCATCTTCCCTTTGTTCTCCTGCTGTTTTGCGATCTGCAGCGCTGCAGAACATGCTGCACCGGACGAAATCCCCACCAGTAAGCCCTCTTCTCTAATCAGGCTCCTCGCTGTTACCATGGCATCCTGATCTGAAACCTTAATTATGCCATCTAATAAACTGAGCTGCAGAACCTCGGGGATAAAACCAGCCCCAATGCCCTGAATTTTGTGCGGACTCGAACTGCCCCCGGATAATACAGGCGAGTTTTCCGGTTCAACCGCAAATACCTTCAAACCGGGCTTTCTATGCTTCAAAACTTCCGAAACACCGGTAATAGTTCCTCCTGTGCCCACTCCGCAGACCAGGATATCAATTGCCCCGTCAGTATCTTCCCAAATCTCTTCCGCGGTAGTCCTGCTGTGAATAGCCGGATTAGCTTTATTCGCAAACTGCTGGGGGATAAAATATTTCTTGTCCTGAGAGGCCAACTCATCAGCTTTTTGAACCGCCCCAATCATTCCCTCACTTCCAGGGGTAAGGATAAGTTCCGCTCCAAGGGCTTTAAGCATACTTCGACGCTCTATACTCATTGTATCAGGCATAATTAGCGCACACTTATAACCTTTTGCAATACAAACTATAGCCAACCCAATTCCTGTATTGCCACTGGTCGGCTCCACTATTACTGTATCAGGACCAAGCAAACCCTCTTTTTCAGCAGATTCAATCATACTTAAGGCAATCCTGTCCTTCACACTGCCACCCGGGTTATAAGCCTCCAATTTGGCTACTACACTGGACAAGCTTCCTTCTGTGAGCTTGTTCAAATAAATCAGAGGAGTTTTGCCGATCAATGCAGTGACATTTTTTGAGATATTCATCACGAACCTCCATAATAAAAACAGATTTTCCTATTAAAATAGTAGGTTATATATTATTTTAAACAATCCTTCCCCACTTGTCAATAAATAATCGATGGGATGCAGATGAGATAAAGTGGAAGGCATATGTTGCCAATTTATTAAAAAGCTCGCTGACATCAGAGTATGCGATAACAAAATCTTACAATTACGGGGTTTTCTTTTTCTGCATCATCAGAACAGCGAATACCTGCCGCCAAATCGATCCGGCAGACCCTTACAATCTATGCTTTACGCTAATCTAAGTCATCCTCATTATAAAGAAGTCTAGATTAAGTTTCGACTTCACCAAAATGAGTTGTTTACCCGCCTATGAACAAAACTGCAGGCAGGAATACTCACCTCGTACAAAGAATAGTATTTAATGCAATTATTGTGCAAGTATATTTTTCTTGCAAAGGAGGATCTGTTAATATGGATAATGAAGACAATATAATTAATGAAGACAAAAGGGAAGCAGGCAGTGATCATCAAAACAAGCAAACCGGAGAATCTATCGAAAAACCAAAAAACCAGCCCATAGTAGTCAGCAATAAAAATAACTCACTCGGATTAATGTCTTTAATAGCCGGGATACTCTCCCTGCTAACCATTTCCTGCTGCGGGCCATTAGCCTTTATAGCAGGCATCGCTGCAATCATTCTCGGTATCATCGCCAGGGGGGAAGATCAGGAATATGCCACTATCGGAATAATCTTAGGCTCTCTGGGCATTGCTATCCCATTAATTTTGTTAGTTTTCGTCGCTGGATTCAGCTTATTCATTCCTCTGTTTAATCTCTTTTGAGCACCAGGTTAAACCTTACAAAGAAACAGTTATTGTGTTTGGACTCTTATCAATCAGCTCTTCCGGCCGACGACTCAAAAAAGCATGAAGCATTATACAAAATTTACCCGTCTTCAGTGCTGACAGAATATCTGGATCGTGAAAACCACTAATCAAGGAGGCATGATATTATGATCGCCGATATTTCTTTTTCACAGCTGCAAATTGGTGATAGTGCGGAAATGAGCAAAACTATTTCTGAAGCAGACATCTATAACTTTGCCGGAATTAGCGGTGACTTTAACCCTCTCCATCTGGACCAGGAGTTTGCCGCTAACTCACAGTTTAAAAAGAGAATAGCCCATGGAATGCTCACCGCGAGTTTTATTTCCACCGTTATCGGAACCTCTTTACCGGGTAAAAACACCATTTACCTTGAACAAAGCTTGAAATTTAAAAGCCCTGTTTTCATCGGTGACACCATCAAGGCAAGAGTGGAAATTATTGAACTTGTTTCTGAAAAAAATATCGCCAGGCTAAAAACCCAGGTCTTCAATCAAGAAGGGACTGTTGTGGTCGATGGGGAGGCAAAAGTAATGAAAAAGCAGATTTAGTCGCTACTGGATGATTGCCCCGTAGTTTCAGTATAACCCTTTAAGGCTTTTTCCAAGTAGGAAACCACCTGGTGGCGCAGCCATTCCGGCTCAAGGACTTTAACATCTGAGCCCCAGCTGGTGATCCAGGGCACCATTTCTGTAGCACCGGTCAGACGAAAAGAAGCCTCAACTGCGCCATCCTCCAATTCATTTAGCTGCTGTGAATCGTGAAAGTTGATCGCCCGGAACCGTTCAGCAGTACCGCAACAAACCCACAACCGCACTGTCTCAAGTGGAGCTCCGCCATCAGAAGTCCAGGTCGCCCAGGCCTGGCTGTAAGCCCTCTTCAGTGAATAGCTCGGAGGCATTTTATATGTGGAATCATTAATTATCTCAAGCTTGCGAATATGAACCACATGAAAAATACGGTTGGCCTGACTGTTCAGGCAGTACCCAGTCAGGTAATAGTTGTTAAAACGGTTAAGCAAGCCGTACGGTTCAATAATCCGCTCTGTCTCGACTCCGTCATAAGTGCGCAGGTATTTTATTCTAAGCCTTTTCTTTTGGCGGAGGGCGGTGAATATTTCACTGACTGTATGAGAAAATAATGCAGCGTCAGCAGGGGTTGGTTCAGCTACATGAACATGGTTTTCAATTTCATTAATCAAAAGATTATAGACACTGACCCCGGCCAAAGTTTCTGCCAGCAATTTACGCATAATCTTATAATAAACATCCTTGAGAATTCCTCGATACTGTGAATACAAACTAAGGGCAGCATAAATTGATTCATCAATATTGAAATCCGGAGCAGCCATCTGGCCATCAAACATGTAATAGGTTTTACGGGCCCTTTTAACCCTTTTTATACTGGCCATAGGACCGGGCAAATCATCATCAAGCCACGTGCAGCTTCCTTCGTCTGGATCTTCATTTTCTTCAGGTTTTTCACCGCGGGCCAACGGATCAAATAAAAGCTCAAGGCGCTCGATTGCCCTGTAGATAGTCTTACGCGAGGGAGTAACCCCTTTCACTGATTCGTAAGCCTCTTCTAATTCCTCGATAGTAGCACCACCAGTGGGGGTTTTCTCCAAAATCTTGACCAGGATATTGGTTATTGCTTCCGGATGATTGCAGCGGGAAGATTTCGCAATCATGGTATCGCCTCCGGTTCTCGATAGTATTTATAGGGAGAGCATTTATTCTTCAACTATTAAAACCCTTCTTCAACAATGAGTTATTTCCTGCAGTTACATATTTTATTATATGCACTGTGATAATTTATGTTATGATGTTCTGGCTAGGCAAGCGATCAACTGTGTAATTGCAGCATGAACAATTATTCACGTCCTGGTAAAAAAAGAGCGGGTGAGCAGGTGCAGGGTCTTAAAGTAGTAATTTTAACACTGATCTCGATTTTTGCTGTATTAACCGGCTGGGTCTACCTGGCGGGACTTAGCGCTGAAAGAACAGTTTTCAGCAGTTCCTATTACCATGATCTGAGCAATGAAACAGATCTTACTTCTGCGCTGCATGAAGAACTGCAGAAAACACTTCCAGATATAATCATACAAAATATGACCAAAGAGCTGGAAAGCGAAATAGAAGGTAATTTAACCGATCAACAGCAAATAATGATGCGTGCCGCCATTCGCTTTGTGACAGAAGCCCTTGCAGAAGTTTTTGATGAGGAATGGTTTGAAGAACATATGCTGCTGATTACTGATGACATCCTGGCCTCCGTAAAGGGTGAGCAAGACGAACTATCAGCAACTATTGACCTGCAGGACGGCAAAGAGGCGGTTAGGAATAAAGTTATTACCGCTCTGAAGAGCCTCCCGGACGACTTAAGAAACCAACTTAACATTCCTGAAAATCAGATTGAAAATATTGTAGATGACTTCCTGGACGAAGTAGATTTTAAGGAGCAAATCCAGTTAGCAGACCTACTTGATCAATATGACGAAGGCTTGTCTGCTGATCTAAATAATACAATCTCTACTATACAGACCGGCCGGGTCATTTATCAATATATACCCTACATTATATTTGTTCTTCTCTTTATGAGTTGTTTCCTGCTGGCCGGTTTCTCCGGAAGTTTAAAGTGGTTCGGAGCAGCAACCCTGATTTTTAGCTCCACTTTCCTAATTGGAGTTCGCCTTTTTCATACCCTACTTGATCCGGTTATCCTTTTCAAAAGTGCAAGCGGCCTGTCCTTATCCCCTGAAACAGCAAACGCTGTTGCCGATTATACAGTGGCCAGCGTGTCAATTATTCCCATAATAAGCGCTGCAGTAGGGTTTTTACTCTTGATTACTGGAGTTATAATCGGAAAAGCAAACCAGAAACTTAGCTTGCACTGACCTGCTTAAGGGAGTTGATTTGATGAAGCCTGCTATTTTTAACTTCTTACCAATTCCGGACTTGTTCAAATCGAAAAGCATCCTCTGCATTCAACCTCATCCCGATGACCTGGAAATCGGAGCAGGCGCTACTGTCGCCCGTTTAGCTCACTCCGGCATTCCGGTAACCTGCCTGACTGTTACAGATGGTTCTGCGGGTACTTATGATCCTGCCGCAAATCGAACCCAGTTAGCCCGGACCAGGCGCGTCGAGACTGAGAAAGCCTTGCACAGTTTAGGAATAAATGAATTAATCTGGTTTGATTATACCGACGGAGGAAGCCTGCCCTTCGAAACTGTCCGGAGTGATATCACCCGGACTATCCGTAGATTAAAACCTTCCACCATTATGGTCTGCGATCCCTGGCTACCCTATGAAGCTCACTCCGATCACATCCGCACCGGGATGGCTGCTGCTGAAGCTGGTTTTATGTCCGGCCTGCCTTTTTTCTGTCCTGAAGATTTAGAAGCAGGATTTGAACCTCATAAGAATGAAATAATCGCTTTTTATTACACTGCCCACCCAAACACCTATATTGATGTGACCGAAACCTGGGATCTCAAGATGGCGGCAATTGATTGCCACACAAGTCAATTCCCTCCGGGNAAAAAAGAGTTACTAAAAAAATACCTGGCCCTTAAAGCAAGTGCCCAGGCCGAAAAGCAAGGCTGTGATCTGGCAGAGGCTTTAAAGGTCCTCTCGCCCGGACACCTGCACATTTTTGAAGAAGCCTGGCAGTGTTAATACAAGCCATTCGAATGGAATTAACTCATCAATCACTGATCTTCCCACCATCCAGGCTGCTCCTAATAAACACTCAATCCACTTGGCTTGACAAGCCCTGGACAAAACTTAATGGTTTTAGTAATCAAAAAATATCGGGAACTTTTTTAACATGAATCTTTAACCCATAAACAAAACTATCCCCGATATTTGGCTCCTAACATATTGCCTGGTTAACTCCCCGAAACCGTTTCCAACTTGATTGCATTCCCCACTACTTCCACTATCTTATCGATATCTTCCTCTGTCATGATTAAAGGCGGTGCAAAAGCAATGATATCATCATCAAGAGGGCGAACTATAACCCCGTTTTTATAAGCGTTCTGAAATATTTTAAAGCCCAGGGGTTGATCAAACTTTTCTTTTGTTGAAAAATCTTTAACTATTTCGAGTGCAGCAACTAACCCTTTACCTCTAACCTCGCCAATATGCCTGTTATCTAGTGCTCGAAAGCCCTCCATCAGCCTTTCTCCCATCTTTGCTGCATTATGCATTAAACCCTCCCTCTCCAGAATTTCAATATTTTTCAGGGCAACCCGGCAGGCCAGGGGGTGTCCGCTATAAGTAAAACCATGATAAAACAGATTGAGCTTTTTTAAAGCCTCAAAGATATGGTTAGATATTACCGCTGCTCCTAAAGGCACGTAACCACTGGTTATCCCTTTAGCAAGGCTCATAGCATCAGGCATTACCCCGTCCCAGTGCTCAATCCCAAAATTTTTGGCGGTACGCCCAAAACCGGTGATAACCTCATCAGCAATAAAAAGAATATTATAGCGGCTGCAGACTTCTTTGATCTTTTGATAATAGCCAGCTGGCGGCACAATAACCCCACCTGATCCAATAACCGGTTCAGCTATAAAAGCGGCAACATGTTCTTCACCGAGTTCAATTATTTTTTCCTCCAACGCATCAGCACACCGTAGATTACAATCAGGATATGTACTGTCCCAGGGACAATAATAACAATAAGGTTCATCAATATATTTAAATCCTGGAGGCAAAGGATCATACCCTTTTTGGTAGTGTGGAAAACGGGTAGCCTGAATTGGACCATAAGACACCCCATGATAGCCCTTATTGCGAGAAATAATGATGTCTTTGCTGTCTATACCCCGGAGAGACCAGTAGAGACGAGCTATTTTAAACAAACTGTCATTAGCCTCAGAACCACTGCCTGCAAAAAATACCTTCGCTTTTTCCATAGGCACCATGGCACTTAACTTTTCAGCGAGGTGAATAGCAGGCAGGTTTGAAAAACCACTAAAACAATGGAAGGCATCAAGATTGGACATTTGATCTTTAGCAACCTCTATTATTTCTTCACGCCCATGACCAATATTGCTATACCAGAGACCGGCAAAACCATCAATATACTCCCTGCCTTCAATATCAAAGACTCTTGTTTTATAAGCACGCTCAATAATCTTAGGTTCCTTATCAGCGGAAACCCCAATCCTGGAAAATGGATGCAGAAAATACTCCCTGTCTGCTTTTTTTAATGCTTCTATCTCCTCAATGGAATAGCGAGTCCGGTTCTTAAATTGCAATCATATCAACCTCCTTGGTCTTTTAGTTCAACAAATCTGCCCTGTTTCCCTCCATAGAACACTTGACAATAGTTACAACGCTTGATAACGTTGCTTAAGGATGTATATCTTATCTTGAAAAGGATGTTACTGATGCTCATAAATAAATCACATAGATTGTTACTAATCATACTGGTTGCTGTTTTGCTAATTAGTGGAGCAGGCTGTAATAACGAAGAAGAGAAAGTATACGATATAGATACCGATGAGGAATTCCAACAAGCTGCAAAAGCAAATATTGAACGTTTTTTCCGGGAAGAAAACAGTGATGCCATCTATAATGAACTATATGAAGAGTTCTCGGAACGTTACGACGAAGAGGAAATTTATGCTTATGTAAGTGCAATGGTGGAAGAGGAAAAAGAATTACTGCGCAGCCAGGAAGATGATTTGCAGCAAAATATCAACGAGTTAGAAGAACAAATAGACGATTATGAAGAGCAACTTGATCAGCTAGCTAACGCTGATACTATGCAACAAATGTCTGAGCAGACTAAACCGCTTGTTGATTGGGTAGATGATCTTAATGAGAAAATAAATGAGACTCATGATCTTTTTCGAAAAATTGAATTAATGGAAGAACTGGAAAACACCTTAAAAGAGTTATCAATTATGTTGGAAGAAAAAATAGATACCCTTGAAGACAGTGATATTGAAGAACCGGATGAAGAAACTTCCGGTGACTTTTTTAGTTATTACGAAGATATTTATCGAATAGTCGAAAAAGATCGAGATATCACTGAGGCTTACGAGAGTGTTTCCGGAGATAACTTCATCAGTAAAACAGTCCTTCATGATGAGCTGACCGAAAACGTCATTCCGGATACTGAAGATTTGGTTAGTCAGCTAAGCAGGATAAACCCTAGAACCGAAGAAGTTGAAGAACTCCACCAAAGATACAAAGACGGTTGGGACAAACAGCTGCAGGGTTTTAACCTCTGGGTAGAGGCCATAAAGGAGGAAAACCAAAATAAAGTTGACGAAGCCGTTGAGCTGGTTGAAAAAGGGGAAATGTTAAAAGAAGAATTCCTGGAGGAACTGGATCAGCTGGTTGAGGAAACGATAAATTCTTAGTATTTCAATTGACTTATTATGTTCGACATTGCCTGGAAAGCTTTCTTCCGCAAAGAGAGATTTATGATAACATACGATGAATACAACATAGCTCAGGCGTTCATTTACTCTTAATACTTGCTATATATGTCCAGGGAGAGAGCCTATGCCGTTCAAAAAATCGCAAAAACAAGACCAGGCAAAAATCAAAGAAACAGCTCTGGACAAAAACACTGAGCAAATCCAGCAAACCTTTCCTCTTCGCAAAAGGATCGGCCTCATTCTTGGCCCAGTAACATTTATTTTGATCCTGGTTTTTATACCGGTCACTGAATCTTTTACTTTCCCGATGAGAAGTGCTTTTGCTTCAACTGTATGGATCGCCCTGTGGTGGCTCACCGAAGCAGTCCCCATACCGGCCACTTCCATGCTGCCCCTTCTGCTCTTTCCACTGACCGGAGTAATGAGTTTTGGAGAAACAGCCACAGGTTACGCAGACTCTATAGTTTTCCTTTTCCTGGGAGGTTTCATGCTGGCCGCAGCCATGCAGCGCTGGAATTTACACCGCAGGATAGCCCTGACCATCGTCAAGGCCATGGGCCCTCAACCTAAAAGGCTGATTTTTGGATTCATGCTTGCTACAGGATTCCTTTCCATGTGGATCAGCAACACCGCTACTTCCATGATGCTTATGCCAGTCGGTTTGGCAGTGACCCTTCAAATAGCCCGCTTAATCAAGGAACAGGAACTTGATATCGAGGTAGAAGCAGGCAGGTTTTCTTTTGGCACAGCTTTAATGCTGGGTATTGCATTTTCAGCATCCATCGGTGGCATGGGCACCCTGATCGGCACCCCGCCCAACGCGATTTTTGCCTCGGTTGCTGAAAGCACTCTGGAAATAGACATATCTTTTTTAGATTGGATGATTTTTGCTTTTCCCCTGGCCATAGTTTTTATCATAGTGGCCTGGTTCTACCTGATAAGCTACTTTAAACTGAATCAAATCAAAGGCCTTGAGGCCGGTAAAGAAGTTATAGAAGAAGAAATCAGACAGCTGGGCCCTATGAAACATGAAGAAAAAATGGTCCTAACCGTTTTTTCAATAGTCGCCCTGGGTTGGATTACCCGCAGTCTCTTCCTGGATGAAATTATTCCTGCCCTGAACGACCCGATGATTGCTATTATCGGTGCATCAATGTTGTTTATCCTGCCTTCCGACATAAGCAGAGGTATATTTCTGCTGGACTGGGATAGCGCAGTAAAAATACCCTGGGGAATCTTACTCCTCTTTGGCGGTGGAATAGCCATTGCCACCAGTTTTTCAGAATCCGGATTAACCGGCTGGTTGGGCGATCAACTGGCAATTTTACAGCATATACCACCACTTATAGTTATCTTTGGGATTTTTGCCCTGGTAGTATTCCTTTCTAACATAACATCAAATACCGGCACCGTTTCAATGATCCTGCCTGTAATGATTGCTATGGCCGGCACTATGGCTGTTCATCCTCTTGGTTTCATGATCGTGGCCACCTCGGCAGCATCCTTTGCTTTTATTCTGCCTGTTGCCACTCCGCCTAATGCGGTGATCTTTGGAAGCGGGTATGTTTCTATAGGGCAGATGGCCCGGGCCGGGCTGGGTATAACCCTGATTACGATTCTACTCCTTCCCGTGATCCTCTATTTTTGGTTACCGCTGACCTGGGGTGTCAGCTTTTAATCAATGTCCCCTTTTAAATTCTCTTAATATACGAATAACAGGCAGAGGTGGAATGTGACTACAATTTATCTTTTGAGACACGGAGAGACCATGTGGAACCGGGAAGATATATTCCGGGGCCAGGCAGACATACCCTTAAATGATTTTGGCAGGCAGCAAGCAAAAGCTCTAAGTGAAGCACTGGAATTAGAAGAACTGCATAAACCCTTCTTTATAACCAGCCCGCTTAAACGAGCCAGAGAAACAGCAGAAATAGCAGCAAGATCATTTAATGAAAGTAAGGTTATTGATAACAGTTTTTTTCTGGACCTCTCTTATGGTGCTTGGGAAGGAAAACCACTCTGTGAAATCGAACAAAAATACCCTGAATTATACAATACCTGGACAAAGCACCCTGAAAAAGTAATTTTTCCGGGAGGAGAAAATATAAAAGATGCTGCTGATCGCGCAGAAAAAGGAGTTGAGCAGGCAGTCCAAATTAATCCTGACCGGCCAACTGTCATTGTTGCCCACCGTGCAATTAACAAGGCCCTGATCTGCCGCCTATTAGGATTAGGCATGGAGGCTTTCTGGAAGATCCGTCAGGACACAGCCTGTCTGAACAAATTTCATTACAACAAATCATTTTTTATCTTAGCCAGGCTAAATGACACCTGCCACCTTCAGA
>SL_8KL_010_SEDDRAFT_10002695_pt1 | contig 14858 bp, 8 predicted proteins | sample SodLakKL_010_SED_4_FD_11160 | JGI IMG/M metagenome (IMG submission 11160) | reverse complement strand
TCTGCTGAAAAACCCATTCATGACAACTGCTTATTCTCCCATCATTCCGGGAAGGGTACGTTCATACAATGCATCCAGTTCAGCAATACTGCCGAATGATGCGCCATCCACAACCGCATCTTTTCCTTCTACACGGCCAAGCACCGTAAAAGGAACGTCGGTTTGTGCGAGCATTTCGGCCAGGGCGCCTTCATCACCGGGCTTCACGGAAACCACCACCCTGCTCTGGGCCTCCCCGAAAAGAAATGCATCCTTACGAACCGACTCATCCGAATCAATCCTGAACCCAAGGTGATTGACACGGGCCGACTCAAAAAGCGTAACAAACAACCCGCCGTCAGCCACGTCATGGGCAGACTGCACAACCCCCGACCTGATCAGGTCTTTCAGTGTCTGCTGAAGGTCATGCTCCTCATCCATATCAAAATGCGGGGCAGGCGAAAGTGTCACACCATGGTAATTGTAAAGATATTCCGAACTATTGATGTCGTTGCGTGAGGCGCCAATCAGGTAGATCATATCACCTTCTTCACAAAAGCCAAGCCCGGTCAGGTGTTTCTTATCCTGCAACAGCCCGAGCATCCCGATCACCGGAGTCGGAAAAACCGGAATCGCCTTGTTACCGCCGGTAGAAGACTGGTTGTAAAAACTCACATTCCCTCCCGTTACTGGAGTATTGAGTTTTTCGCAGGCTTTGCCCATTCCCTTGATGGAACCCACAAACTGCCAGTAAACTTCCGGGTTATAGGGATTGCCAAAATTCAGACAGTTGGTAACAGCCATGGGCTCTCCCCCGCTGCAAACGATATTGCGTGCACTTTCCGAAACAGCAATGGCACACCCCTTTTCAGGATCCGCCTGCACATAACGTGCATTGCAATCCACCGTGAGCGCAAGGGCTTTGTTGGTTCCCTTGAGGTTGACCACACCGGCATCGGCGGGTGTATTGGTGGTCATATTCTTTGTTCCGACCATGGTATCGTACTGGTCGATCACCCATTTTTTGGATGCAATATTGTGGGATGACAACAGGTAACGGGCCACAGCAGAAAGGTCTTCCGGCTCCTTCACCTGTTCAATGTCAAATTTGTCCTTTTCCTTAAAATACGCCGGTTCTTTGTACTCCCTGTCATACACAGGTGCTCCGCCACCAAGTACCAGTGAATATGCCGATACCTCCGCCACGAGTTTGCCATGAAAATAATACCGCATGGTGTCTCCTTCAGTTACCTCCCCGATCTGCACACAATTCAGATCCCATTTCTCAAACACCTCTTCCACCTCTTTTTCGCGGCCTTTTTTTGCCACAACCAGCATCCGTTCCTGTGATTCGCTCAGCAGGATCTCAAATGGCCGCATTCCGTCCTGCCGCATGGGAACCTTGTCAAGGTATATATCCATGGCATGGCCGCCTTTTTCTGACATTTCAGTACTCGAACAGGTGATCCCTGCCGCGCCCATATCCTGCATTCCGACAACCGCACCGGTCTTGATCACTTCCAGGGTAGCTTCAAGCAAAAGTTTTTCCTGGAAAGGGTCTCCGACCTGTACCGCGGGAATCTTATCAGCAGAAGCCTCCGTAATGTCTTCCGAAGCAAAAGTGGCCCCGTGAATGCCATCCTTTCCGGTTGAGGAGCCCACAATAAACACCGGATTGCCCTTGCCATAAGAAGTAGCGGATACGGTATTTCCTTTTTTCAGGACACCGGCCGACATGGCATTGACCAGGGGGTTGGTGGTATAGCAGTCATCAAAGAACACTTCTCCACCCACAACAGGCACCCCGAAGGCATTGCCGTAATCACCAATCCCCTTAACCACCCCTTTAAGCAGCCATTTGGTTCGGTCGAGCTTCGGATTCCCGAAGCGAAGGGAATTGAGTTGTGCCACCGGGCGTGCCCCCATGGTAAAAATATCACGATTGATGCCGCCCACACCGGTTGCTGCGCCCTGATAGGGTTCCAGCGCAGAGGGGTGGTTATGGGATTCTATCTTGAAGGCGCAGGCCAGGTTATCACCCAGATCTACCAGGCCGGCATTCTCCTCACCAGCCTCGGCCAGAAGATGCTCCCCTTTATTGGGAAGTGTCTTGATCCATTTGATGGAGTTTTTGTAAGAACAATGCTCTGACCACATTACGGAATAAATACTCAATTCCGTGAAATTTGGTGTGCGGCCAAGGTATTCTTTAATTTTTTCAAATTCTTCGGGCAGCAACCCCAGTTTTTCGGCCATCTCGAGTGTGGCTTTCTGGGTATCAATTGAATGATCCATAGGTAAATGATAAGGGGATGAATTAGTTTGGCACAAAAATACGCAACAAAGCCAACCCCCCAAAATCATTTCATTGATTATTAAGAATTATCTTTGGGCAAAAAACCATTGTTATTATGTCAAAAACCGTTTTCATCACCGGAGCAACCAGCGGAATCGGCCGTGCCTGCGCCGAAAAATTTGCCAATTCCAAAGACCAGCTGATCCTTTGCGGCCGGCGCGGGGAAAGGCTCCGGCAACTCAGTGAAGAACTGGAAAAAAAACATGGAATCGCAGTCCTGTCATTGGTACTGGACGTGCGCGACAGGGAAGCGGTCAGCAAAGCCATCCAAAAACTCCCCTATCATTGGAAAAGGATCGACATCCTTGTCAACAATGCAGGACTCGCATTGGGATTGTCAGGCATCGACGGGGGAGACACCGATGACTGGGACAGAATGATCGACACCAATCTCAAGGGGCTGCTGTATGTGAGCAAAGCGGTGATTCCGCTGATGAAAGAACAGGGCAGTGGTCATATTATCAACATCGGATCCATTGCCGGGGTGGAAACTTACCCCAAAGGCAACGTATATTGTGCCACCAAACACGCCGTAGCATCTCTGACCAAAGGAATGCGTATCGATCTGCTCCCGTTTGGCATCAGAGTGAGCCAGGTAAGCCCGGGTGCTGCTGAAACCGAGTTTTCCGTGGTTCGTTTCCACGGAGACGAAGAGAAAGCCCGTAATGTGTATAATGGATACCAGCCCCTTACGGGTGATGATGTGGCCGATGCCGTTCACTATGTGGCAGGAGTTCCTGCCCATGTAAACGTGAACGACATGCTGCTGATGCCCGCTGCGCAGGCATCAGCCACCATATTCCATAAAAAGGAAGAATAGCCTGAAGCTGCACTGCTTCAGATAAAAACCGCTTCCATTGCCTCAGGCCGGCCATTATGGTTCGGCCAGTTGCCTGATTTTGCCCGTCATCACATCAAGGAATTTATCCGGCTCCTCATGATACGGCCGGTGGGCGGACTCCTCAAACCAGATCAGGGTTTTTCCGGAAGGGGCATCCAGCATATGAAAATATTCTTCAGCCAGTTTGGCGGAAACAATGACATCATGCCTTCCCACAAGAAAAAAAACAGGTACCTCAATGCGTGGGGCATCTGCAGTCAGGTCCAGTTCTTTCAGCGGTTCCCACAACTGGTTGATTGAATAATAAGGTCGGAGGGCAAGGTTTATTTTGTCAATCAGGCTGTACTGAGGCGCTGTCAGGGTGCGCCGGATATCGCCAATGTCCACATAAGACCGTTCATCAGCTCCTTCATGGACGACCCCGCCATAATGAAAAACCCAGCGCCTTACCAATAGTGCATCCCTGACACCGTAATTTTCAGGCACCGTATCAACCCTTTCAAGTTGCCGGAGCGCCCGCCTGTTATTCTCCTTCAGGGCATTCTCCAGAACAAACTCATAACAGAGCCTTTCATTTTCGAAGGGATTGACGCTTTGGCCTGTTGACACATAGGCGTGGAGGGCTTCCGGATAACGTGCAGCAAACAATGCGCCCACATTGCTTCCCCAGGAGTGCCCCCAAAGAAAGACCTTCTCTTGTCCAAGCTTTTCCGCCACAAATTCTGTCAGTTCCCGGATGTCTTCCACAAAGCGGTCCACCGTCATGGAATCATCAGGCAATCGCCAGCTGTATGAACGTCCTGTCCCCCTTTGTTCCCAGTAAACCATGGTAAATGATTCTTCAAGCCGCTGCATGGGAAGTCCATCAGCTTCGTCCCACCCCATGGGAGCTGAGGGGTCAAGCGGGAAAAGCGGATACCCGGGCCCCCCGTGAAGGTACACCATAACAGGGTTGCTTTTGTCGGTTCCGCGAATCATCACTGACTGCGACACCCCGCCGATCTCCACCTTGTCAAAAAAATAAATACTGTCTTCCTCAAGCAAAGATACCCTGTAGGCAGAGCAGGAAAAAGTCAGCAGGGCGACGGTCAGCAAAAGCAGCTGCTGCAATCGTTTGGTATGATATGCATCCATAGAGATCATATACAAATATACAGCGATCCGGACAAACATTCACAGCCGCGGCCACCCATTTATTTTGTATATTTGCATAAGAATACAGCCTGTGTTTGAACATGGTAAACAAACGGGAAAGAACAGATGAAGAAACTGCATAAACTGGTCCTCACATCCTATATCGGACCCTTCATTGTGACTTTCTTTATCTCACTGTTCATCCTGCTCATGCAGTTCCTCTGGAAGTATATCGATGACCTGGTGGGAAAGGGGCTGGAATGGTATGTGATTGCCGAACTATTATTCTATTCCTCAGCCACATTTGTTCCCCTGGCACTTCCCCTGGCTGTACTGTTATCTTCCATTATGACCATGGGGAAAATGGGCGAACACTATGAGCTGGTGGCCTTCAAGTCAGCCGGGATCTCGCTCCGTCGCATCATGTGGCCCATGGTGATGATCTCCATGTTCCTGGTACTGGGGGCTTTTTTCTTTTCCAACAATGTATTGCCGGTTGCCAACCTAAAGAGTCTTTCTTTGCTCTATGACATCCGCAAACAACGCCCTGCACTCGACATCACCGAAGGGATCTACTACAAGGGAATTGATAATTTTGTGATCCGTGTGGATGATAAAAGCAACGGGGGCGAAACCCTGCATGGCATCAAGATCTACGACCACACCGAAGGCAGGGGCAATACCAGCCTGACCACCGCTGAATGGGGCACCATGGCCGTGACCCCCGACCAGCGCTACATGGTAATGACGCTTCACAATGGAACGAATTACCAGGAGATGAGTGACCACGGGCCGCTTGACCCGGCACGTCCTTTCCAGCGTACCAGATTTGAAAAGCAGATCCGGAAATTTGACATCAGCATGTTTGAGCTGGAGCGAACCGACGAGGAGTTGTTCAGGGGCAATTTCCGCATGCTCAACATCAGCCAGCTGGTTGAATATGAGGATTCCCTGTCCAGGGAGCTGGACAGACGCAAGACCAATTACATCAATTCATATATACGGCGTTTCAACAACTACCCCCAGGCAGATACCACAGCTTATCAGAAGATTGACCCCTCACGGATGGTACTTGCCGACATTGATTATATGCGGGAAAGTCCTGTAACCGCAGTCATGGTCGTATCAAGTGCCATGGATATGATTCGCACCAATCGTGACCATGCACGTTACTCCCATGAAGAGTTCCGGCAGCGGACAAGAACCCTGGCACGTTACCAGATTGAGTTTCACCGTAAGTTTACCCTTTCCTTTGCCTGTGTGGTGCTGTTTTTGATCGGAGCACCGCTCGGGGCCATCATCAGGAAAGGAGGTTTTGGCCTTCCCATGGTCATTTCCGTCCTGCTATTTGTAGTATTTCATGTAACTTCAATGATGGGAGAAAAATTTGTGCGGGAAGGGGTGCTTGAGGCACACCAGGGGATGTGGGTTTCTTCAGTTTTACTTCTTCCGGTCGGAATTATGCTGACAATCAAAGCAACAACGGACTCTCCGCTTCTGGATATGGACGTCTACAAGCAAAAAGTTGAGAGAATCGGGCGTTTTATCGGACTGAAGAAAACAGACGGTACAAACCAAAACCAGTAGCATGCGTATCCTTCAGCTTTGTCACAAAATTCCTTTCCCGCCATCTGACGGAGGCGCCATCGCAATGCATCAACTCACACAGGGCTTGCTTGACAGGGGCGAATATGTAAAGGTGATGGCCCTGGCCCCTTATAAGCAGAAGCAGGAGCATGACCGCATTCCGGAAGAATACACAGAGGAAACATCTTTTGAGGCCTTCCCTGTGGATACGAGGGTTAAGCCCTGGCCTGCCTTTCTGAACCTTTTCACCAGGGAATCATATAATATTTCCAGGTTTTATTGCCCTGAGGCAGCAGCCAGGCTGGCAGGGCTGCTTCAGGAGGAGGATTTTGACATTATTCAGCTGGAAGGACTGTTCCTGACCCCCTATATTCCGGTGATCCGCCGGCATACCGGTACTCCCATGATCTTTCGCTCACACAACATAGAGCATTTCATCTGGGAGCGGATGGCAAAATCTGAACCCAACCTCCTTAAAAGATGGTACCTGAAATTTCTTGCCAGCCGGCTGAAAACCTTTGAGCTTAAAACAGTATACCAGGTTGACGGACTGGTGGCCATTTCTCCGGTTGACAAGTATTTCTTTGTCAAAAACGGATTTTCCCATCCTGCCATTACCATTCCGGTAACAATCGATGCCGATCAGTATAAACCCGGTGAAGACACCGCAGAGCCCGGCACCGTATTTCACCTTGGAAGCATGGACTGGCGACCGAACCAGGAGGGGCTCCGGTGGTTTCTGGATGAGGTATGGCCTCTGGTAACTGAAAAAGACCCTTCCCTGACCTTTCATCTTGCCGGGAAAAACATTCCTGAATCTTTCATGCGTTACGGCAACGGTCAGGTTAAAATTGACGGGATGGTTCCCGATGCGGTCCGTTACATGAATTCAATGGAACTGATGGTGGTGCCCCTTCGTTCGGGCGGCGGGATGCGGGTTAAGATCATTGAGGGAATGGCCGCCGGGAAGGCCATCATTTCCACCAGCATCGGAGCCGAGGGAATTGACTGCACCCACGGAGAAAATATTTTCCTCGCAGATACCCCCGCTGAAATGGCCGACGCCATTTTATACTGCCTGTCAAACAAAGCTGTGATGGAGAAAATGGGCACAAGGGCAAGGGATTTTGTCAAAAAACACCATACCACCGGACCGGCCATTGACAGGCTGATCAGTTTTTATCATAGCTTTGCGGTTGAATCTTAAGCAAGAAACAGGAGGGTTTGAAAAAAAAGATCTTCATAGTGTTGTCAAGGATCCCCTTTCCGCTCGAAAAAGGGGATAAACTGCGGGCCTTCCACCAGATAAAGGAATTGTCGAAACACCATCAACTCATTGTTTGCGCCCTGAGCGACACCGGCATTCATCCCGGGGCTTATCAGACCCTGAAACCCTATGTCAGTGAACTCTACTTTTTCCCGCTTTCCAGGGCAGGAATTTACAGCCGGCTGGTTAAAGCTGCATTCTCCTCCGTTCCATTCCAGGTTGCCTGGTTTTTAAGCCCCCGGATCAAAAAAGAGATTCATTCTCTGATCGACCATCACCGGCCCGACCATCTGTTTTGTCAGCTTATTCGCACAGCACCCTACATTTTTGACTGCGAACAGGACAAGACCATTGACTACCAGGATGTTTTTTCCGCAGGATTGCATCGCAGGCAGCAGATAGCTCCCTGGTACCTTCGCCCCCTGCTGCAAATGGAATTCAAACGGGTCAGCAGGTATGAGAATTTGGTTTTCAACTGCTTCGATAAAAAAACCATCATCTCTCATCCGGACAGGGATCAGATCCCCCATCCCCGAAAGGATGAGATCACTGTGATTCCCAACGGTGTTGATACCAGTTTTTTCACCCCCGCGACCGGGCGAAAGAAACATTATGAGGTGATCTTTACCGGGAATATGGCCTATCCGCCCAATGTTAAAGGTGCCGAATACCTCGTAAAACAGATCATGCCCATTGTGTGGGAATCCTTACCCGGGGCTAAGGTGGTACTTGCCGGCGCAAGTCCCGTAAAACAGGTCCGGAACCTGGCGTCATCCAAAGTGGAGGTTACCGGCTGGGTTGATGACATCCGTGACTTCTATGCTGATTCAAAGGTTTTTGTGGCACCCATGCAGATCGGAACCGGATTGCAGAACAAAGTACTTGAAGCCATGGCCATGCAGCTGCCCTGTGTGACTTCACCCCTGGCAAATCAGGCACTTTGTGCAACAGAGGGAGAGGAAGTGCTGATCGGACGGGATGCTGCTGAGTATGCAAAACATATATTATCTTTGCTGAAAAATAAGGAATTATCTGTCCGGCTGGGTGAGAAGGGCCATCATTTTGTGCTGCAACATTTTAACTGGGAAAGAACCACGGAAAAACTCAATAAAGTGATCACGGACAGCAATACTTGACAACTATATAATGGAGACAAAGTTGAATACCATAGAAGAGGCCATTGCGGATATTAAGGCAGGCAAGGTCGTAATCGTTGTGGATGATGAAGACAGGGAAAATGAGGGTGATTTTGTGGCAGCCGCAGAAACCATCACCCCTGAAATTATCAACTTCATGGCCACACACGGCCGCGGACTCATTTGTGCACCCATTACACGTCGCCGCAGTGAACAGCTGGATCTGGATCTGATGGTGCCCCGGAATACCGCCCTGCACGAAACTCCATTTACCATTTCGGTGGACCTTGTCGGTCATGGTTGTACCACAGGTATTTCCGCCTCAGATCGCGCCAAAACCGTCAAGGCCCTGGCTGACCCGCAGACCGACCCGAATGACCTGGGCAGGCCCGGGCACATTTTTCCCCTGCGAGCCAGGGAAGGTGGTGTACTTCAGCGAGCCGGACACACGGAAGCTTCCATTGACCTGTCGCGCCTGGCCGGGCTTCAGCCTGCCGGGGTATTGGTGGAGATCATGAACGATGACGGTACCATGGCCAGGTTGCCGGATCTGATGAAAATTGCGGAACGCTTCAACCTGAAAATCATTTCCATTGAGGACCTGATTGCTTACCGCATTAAAAATGAGAGCCACATCAAGCAGGAAATTACCGTGGATCTCCCCACCCAGTGGGGCAACTTTAAACTCACTGCCTACAAACAGACCACCAATGACAAGGTTCATCTTGCCCTGACCAAGGGCAACTGGGAACCAGGCGAGGAAGTTTTGGTGAGGGTTCATTCTTCCTGTGTCACGGGCGATATCTTTGGCTCATGCAAATGTGATTGCGGCGGACAGCTTCACCAGGCAATGGACATGGTGGAGAAGGCAGGAAAGGGAGTGGTGCTATACATGAACCAGGAAGGCCGGGGCATCGGCCTGCTGAACAAACTTCGTGCTTACCACCTCCAGGAACAGGGGATGGATACCGTGGAGGCCAATGTTGAACTGGGATTCAAAGCGGACGAGCGGGATTACGGCATCGGGGCACAAATACTGAGAGACCTGGGAGCCACCAGGATCAAACTCATCACGAACAACCCCAGGAAAAAAACGGGACTCATTGGATACGGCATCGAGATCACCCAAAACGTACCCATCGTTGTGGCCACATCAGACCACTGCAAAATTTACCTGGATACCAAGAAGAAAAAACTGGGCCACCTGTTTTAGGTCTTTTCCGCTGTCCGTTACAGGGAATCAACTTTATTTGTTCTCATCAGACTCTTCTGTGCCGGCTGAGGTTTCCGACCCTGTTTCGCCGGAGGTTTCGGGTATAAGCGGCAAGTCTTCAGGGGCTCTTTCTCTTCGGAACAGGCCACCCAGACCGTCAAACTCCCGCCGGTAGAAAAGCCCGACCCCCTGGGTGTAAGGCGCATTGGTATGGATGATGTCGAAAGTATTGGATCGATTGAAGGCCTTCACCCTGAATTTACCTTCAGGGGTGATTTTCACTTCTACATTCACATCACCAATGATCTGGTTGGTTCCCCGGGCAGCATAGCCGGTGGCCGTTTCGTTTCCTGCCACCCCAAAATTACCGTCAACGATCACCCTGTCGTCAAAAAACTGGGTAGACAGCGCGAGCTCCACCTCCTGGCTGCTGATCTCATCACCGGGACGATAGTTGATGCCGATATCGAAATCCGAACTGATCTGTGAAAGCCAGTTACTTAGCTGGTTTGACAACAACTCTGACGAGGTGTTCCCCACCCCGTAGCCCAAAGCGGTATTGTACTGGTCGGCGGTGGTTGGCAAAAAACGATTCAGCACCAGCAGAGAAAACACCTGTCTGTTCATCTCCTGCTCGGTGGTGATCATTCTTTCAATCATTTCCCTGGTTCCTTCATCTCCGCCCGGAATATCAATGTCAAAGGAAATGGCAGGGTTGAACAGCTTATCCTCCAGAATCAGGACGGTTTCCACAGGAACCCGTCGCCGGTAGCGGTCTGCGATTTCGGGGTCAACCCCCTCCCCTGACACCAGGTCGAAAAGCGGGGTCCTTAACCTGTAGGCAGCCCGCAAGTCCACATCTGCATCATTCAGGTCTCCCGTCCAGCCAATGGTACTTCCCTGTTCAATCCGGAAACGCTTGTTGATAATATTCTGAAGATTAAACAAATATTCTCCGTCTTCAATCACATAATCACCATACACATTGACAGTACCTTCGGGTGCCACCTCAAGCTTCAGGTCACCGGCACCCCTTCCCCTGATAATGTCACCAAAATGGGCATCAAACAATAGCTCCACCTCCGCTTCGGGCGTAACCTCCAAATCAAAATTCAGTGCCACACCACCCGGACGCGGGGGCAGGCTGAAGGCAGGCCCCTCCCGGGTTTCCTCTTTCGAAACAAATGAAATAAAATGGCTTTCCCTTACCTCACCGGAATAACTCAGCGGCAGATACACCTTGGTTCCGCGATTGGTCCGGCCGGTGATGTCCATGGTAATTAAGTTGGTGGGTCCGTGCAGGTGAGCCACCCCGGTCAGAAATCCGGTCCCGTAATAAAAATCATTGTCGCGCGGCCCGGTATTAAAAATGATCATCTGCTCCGGCTGAAGCCTGAAATCAATGGCAAAATTCCCGAAATTTTCATGCATAACCGACCCGTTTACCAGGGCACTGTTTCCGAGCGTGTCCTGAAGGACCACGTTGTCAAACCGGAAATAATCCTTACCGAACTCCACCTCATCACTGAAATGATAACTGGTGTTCAGGTAAGGAATGTGCAGGCCGGTATTCTCAAGATGAATATTTCCGGATAATTCGGGTGCGGAAAGCGGGCCATCCATTCTAAGCCTACCTGTAGCTGCTCCGTGAAAATTTTCGGCAAAGTTGCTCAAATAAGGATCCCAGATTGCCATGGTCATATCAGCAAGGTCAATATCCAGATCAAAATTATCTTCCCGTTCGCCGGTGTAAACCCTCCCGGTCACCACTAAAGGTTCATGAGTTGTTTCGTCTTCACGTGATACAATGGCACCGTCCACCTCAAAGGCACCCGCTTCATTGTCCCATAAGCTGTGCAGGTCAAGGTCTCCCAGCCACTCCCGGTTAAATGCAAAGTCGTTTACATAAAGCTCGGCACCGATACTTACCGGCTGATAAAAAGCGGTAAATGAAACAAATCCATCTACCATGCCGTCAAAGGCAAAGTTCCTTTCCCCAAGCAACAAGGCACTGTAGGAGAGGTCGAACCCGGAAAAGGACAATCGCATCCGGTCGCCGGCAAGACCACTGAGCACTCCGCCAGCCTCTATATACTGATCTTCGTGATAAAATCGCATTCCCCTGGCCTCTATGCGGGCGGAATCCAGAATCAGCCGGTTATCCGGTGCAATGTACCAGGTATCTCCGTCAATGGATGCATAAGAATCATAAAAGCTGAATTCCTGGTATTGAGGGTCGTTAATCAATGCCGTTCCCCTGAGCTGACCGTGATTGTCCTGCCCGTTATTCTCCGAACGCCATGTAAGGTCCATCATGATGCTGTCGCGGCAAAAAGAGGTATCAAAGGAAAAGTTGTCCATGTGAATGCTGTCGGACAACAACAGCTTGCGGCTTGTGCTCATGAGCAAAAAAGACTCATCCACACGCTCACCGCTAAGTTCCCAGTCAGCAAAACGCCTGCCACCAAGGGACAGCATATCTGCCTGGGCATCCAGGTTCAATGACTGGGAAGAAACATCATACCGGCCTGTGATCCATGCTTCCGGAGAAATTTCAATCCACGGAAAAAACAATTCTGAAAGCATTTCCGTATGATTAAAACGAATGAAAAAATTCAGATCGCTGGCCAGTTTGTCAGACATTTCAGGCAAGTCATCACCGGTTTCGAGAGAGGGAAGAAACACATCGGCAAACTGGCGAAGGGAAGGGAGCAGTTGTTCAAAATGGATTGTGCCGTGCATATCGGCATCAAGAAAATCAGATCTGACCCTCAGGTGACTGTTATCCGAAGCCCAAACGGCACTGCTCAGGTAAATGTCATCGGTCCGGTAAACCCTGGAGTCACCCCTTTCAGGAAAATGCTCCGCGAAAATGGGGTCTTCGGTGTACCGGATGTTATTGATCAGTACTTCGCCCTCCATGTGGTTAACTGACCTGAAGCGGGCATCAACCTCCACGCCCGCAGTCAGTAAAGATTCATACAGGGTGTCGCGCTGGAAAATATTCAGTCTGGTCAGATTGGCCCGGTCAAAAGCGGCCTGGAAATCCATTTCCGGTACTTCCGGTCCGAAGTCAATCATTCCCGCGAAATCGAACTCAAGATAAGGATCAACAACTGAAATGGCCGTACTAAGTTTTTCCTTCACCAAATCCCCTGAAAAAGTGATATTGTTATAATTATAACCCCGGTACTCCATGGAAGTGACCCCCCCGTCAAAAACCATGTCGGCTGTTTCAGGTGACAGCCCCGACCCGCTGAAACGGGCGTACATATCCACAGACCCGGGCAACTCCGGGTTTCCAAGCAAAACTCCACCATGTACCTTTTCGCTTTCAACGGTTCCATCATATTGGTAAAGCATTTCCGGATCATCGCGCCGGAAAAGCACTTCAGCACGAATGGAGCCGGCATCGGTTTTCAGCATGCCATCTGCTTCAATGGCTGCAAGGTCTCCCGAAGCCGACCCGGAAAAGGCAAACTGACCTGCCCGCTCAAGAAAATCAGGCAGCCTCGGAATGGTACCATAAAAATGCTCAGGAATGTGTATATCGTTGATGCCGGCAGCCGTACCGCTGAACTCATCCACCCTCAGCTCCCCATGCATCCGGGGCCAGTCTGGCAGTAAGTTAAGGTTAAAGTCGCCACGGAACAAAGCCGCATCTCCGTAGGCTACGGACACACCACGGCCTGTCAGGGAATCAGCCCTTCCGGTAAATTCCCCGCTCAGCGACATGAGCTGGTCTGCTCCGTAAAAAGCGGGAACATAATGGGCAAGGTCACGCATATCCAGCCTGGAGGGCTGCATGGTTAAGGTAAACCCATTATGGGCAAGGACATCCCGAAAATTATCCATGCCATCATGATCAAGTGCCATGTCAAAGGCCAGCTCACTGCCGGGCGTACGAAACGCCGCATTATTCACGACCAGGCTGCCGGGGCTTACGGAAAAACTTCCTGACAGGTAATTCAGTTGAAACCCCCTGGATTCGCTGTAACGAAAGTAGTCAAGTTCAAACTCCAGTGCCTCATCATCAGAGCGGATATTTTCAATGGCCAGATAAAGGTCTTCAATGAGAAAATCGGCCGGGTCAAATGCGTTATTGGGGACGGGATTGGCATTTGGGTTGCGGTGTCGGAAAGATATATCATGCAGGGTCAGGGCACCAAGGGTGACATCCCAGCCGGGACCGGGTCCGTTGCCCAGCTCATCAGAAAAATAGTCCACAAGAAACTGATAATTATATTCAGTCTCTCCATCTTTTTTATACACTCCACCGAATGCCCCTTCAATTTCAAGACGACCCAGGTCAAGCTGCCTGCGGCGAACAGATATCCTCTCCAGATCGCCCTTCAGGTACTCCATGGTAAACAGCGTTTCTCCCTCTCTGTCGAGCACCGACACATCTTCCAGTATCACAGTCCGGAAAAGGGATATGTCGACCGCCCCCACACGGACTTCGGTTTCAAGCTCCCTGGAAAGATAGCTGGTGAGGTGACCCACAAGGTAAGTCTGAACAGAAGGACTCTGGAGAAGCCCGTACAAAAGCACTGGCAGAAGCACCAATACGGCAAGTACCCACAAAACTATTTTACGTGTTTTTTTGATACCTTTGCCCTCCTGAGATTTAACAGCCACTTCCTTGGTGTGACAAGTGTGAATATGGATACATACATTCTTGGAATTGAATCATCCTGCGATGATACTTCAGCAGCCATAATCAGAGAACGCAAAATCCTTGCCAATCTTATTGCGAACCAGCAGGTTCATAAAGATTTTGGTGGCGTTGTACCTGAACTGGCTTCACGGGCACATCAGCAAAACATCATACCGGTTATCCAAAAAGCCATCCTCACAGCAAATATACAAAAAAGCCAGATCAGCGCAGTTGCATACACCAATGGTCCGGGCCTGCTGGGTTCACTGCTTGTCGGCACCTCATTTGCCAAGTCTTTTGCCCTGGCCACGGGGATTCCACTGATCACAGTCAACCATATGCATGCCCATATCCTGGCTCACTTCATTGAGGATGACCGCCAGAAAACACCTCCATTTCCTTTTCTTTGCCTGACCGTTTCGGGCGGACATACCCAGATCGTAAAAGTTCACAGCCCCTGCCGGATGGAAGTGATCGGAAACACCATTGACGATGCGGCCGGTGAAGCCTTTGACAAAGCGGCCAAGATCATGGGGCTGCCTTACCCGGGCGGGCCACTGATCGACAAGAATGCCAAGGAAGGAGACCCCCATAAGTTCCGCTTTCCGCACCCCAGGGTTCCCGGGCTGGATTTCAGTTTCAGCGGCTTGAAAACTTCTATTTTGTACTTTTTGCGTGACGAGTTGAA
>SL_8KL_010_SEDDRAFT_10002690_pt1 | contig 14874 bp, 15 predicted proteins | sample SodLakKL_010_SED_4_FD_11160 | JGI IMG/M metagenome (IMG submission 11160) | reverse complement strand
TCATTAACTTCTACAATTTCAAAATTTTCGTCCATCTCGACGATCGGGTCGGGATTCTCCTCAAAAAGAGTTTCATATCTCCTCTTATTTCTTCTCACTTCTTTCTCAGATCTTAGACGATTTATAGCTTCGGCGGCATGTTTCACGAGTATTTCCGCAAGTTCTAAATCCTTCTCATCGAAATCATATTTGTCTTCCGAGATGGCTTGGAAAACGCCGATGTCACCTACGGGTATACTTATGGCTGAGCGATATGACTCTCTTTTGGGTACAGCATCCTCTTCTTCGTATACATCTCTAATCAAAAATGATTCCTTTTTACTAAATGTTTTTCCGGCAATCCCTTCTATAGGATATGTAGTACCCTTTTCCTGAACACTTCTTATAGAAGCCTTCACTTTGAATTCACCGTCTTCCACAAAATCAATGCTACCGGCATAGAAATCCAAAATCTCCTCAGAAGCCTCTATAACCAATTCACAGATCTCCTCCTCGCTCTCACACCTTTCTAGAGCCATGGCCTTTTCATGCAATTTCCTTATCTTTTCATTACTTTTTTCGAGTTTTCTCTTCGCCTCTTTTCTCTCAGTAACGTCTCTAACGACAGCCATGACATACTCTTCATCATCCATCTCATACTTGTTCAAACTGACTTCTGAATATAATTTTCTTCCGTCGAATGTTTCAAGGACCCAATCAAAAAATTTAGGTTCTCCAGCTAGGGCCTCCTCTATCATCTCTTTTCCATATTCTTTAGAATTTTTACCATCTGGCTGTTCTTCTGGAGTAAAATCCCATGGATTGCGACCAAGTACTTCCTCGCGTTCTATTCCAAATATCTCCTTTGTCCTTCTATTACAGTCAACTAATTCAAAGTCTTTGATCACAAAGATCGCATCACCAGCACATTCGAATAACGTCCTGTACTTTTCTTCGCTTTTTTGGATTCTCCTTCTACTCTCGATCTCCTCCAGGATCTGCTCTGTGTGGAATATCAGCCCTTCGGCCATCTCTAGATCAAAATCATCAAAATAACCTTTTTCATAGGAGAGAGCCTGAAAAACACCCTTATCACCGATAGGGATACTGATCACCGACTGAAAATCGGCATCGGTAGGTTTTGCTTCCTCCCACTCGCTTAGGTCCTCTATTAAGTAAGATTTTTTATTCTGATAAGTTAACCCTCTGATCCCTTCATCTATCGGCTCTTTGTCTCCAGCTTCTACATTTTTAGCGATAGCCTTTTTGGTGATGAGATGTTCTCCTTCTGCAACCATTATACTGCTCGATTTAAAATCTAATATTTCGTTGGCGGAATCTAGAACGAACTCATAGACTTCATCTTCGGAATCACAGCGTTCCATCTCACTCAACACTTTGTACAAACTTTTGATCTTCCTTTCCCTCCCTTTACGATCGCTTATATCTCTGTATATTCCGAACACTCCCACCTGCTCTTCCTCAAATTCAATGGGATATCCGAGAATGGAGACATCTATCAGACTTCCGTCCTTCCTTTCTCTCTGGGTCTCTATCATTATCGAATTCCCCGAAAGAACGTCACTTGAGGCAGTATTTGCTTCGCTTATCTTATCATCAGGCACTATCAGATCGTTTATCTTTTCGCCCTTTATCTCTTCTTTATCATATTGAAATATTTTCTCGAAGGCTTCATTCGACTCGATAATCCTGTCTTTATTATCTAGGAGAACTATACCCTCCGGTGAAGACTCAAAGAGGTCCTGAAAATAAGTTTCCTGTAATCGTCTTTTTCTTTTTTCGTTGTAATGATCAAACTCTTGATTTATAGCTCGATTTAAGAATTCATATAGGGTCTCGGGATCTCCACGCCTCTGAATATATCTATCCGCTCCAAGATTAAGCGCTTTCATCGCCACTTCTTCCCTTCCTTTCCCCGTGAGCATGATGAATGGTAAATCTTTTCCTGACCCCCGAACCTCTTCTAAAAAATCCAAGCCATTTTTTGGGTTCATATCATAATCAGAAACTATGACATCATAATCTTCCTTTTCCAATTTATCTAAACCATTTTTCACAGATGATGTAGTCTCGACTCTAAGATCATCATTTTCCTCCAAGAACATCTTTGTCTGTTCTCTTTTACTTTTATCATCATCTACATAGAGAATCTTCAAATTAACACCTTTTTTTTAAAGCGATACAGGTTAAGTTTATACCCATATATCTTTCAAGTAGTAATAAACCTTTTTCTATTTTTAACGATTCCGCATCCTAATCTTTTTTTATTATCAAATTGATACCTCTGCGATAAGATGATAGACGTTGCGGTAATGGCCTCAGGTGGCGGAACGGACTTTCAATCCATAATCGATGCAAGCGATGCAGGTGAGATCGAAGCGAATATGCAATTATTGATCACTAATAACCCAGATGCGTATTGCATAGAGCGAGCTAAGGAGCATGATATCGAATATTACGTTATAGACCATAGAGGGAAGAGTAGAGAAGAACATGAGCAAGAGATAATAGAAGTTTTCAAAGATCACGATCCAGATCTTATCGTTCTAGCAGGGTACATGAGAATATTGACTGACGATTTTGTGGACAGATACTACGGAAAGATGATAAACATACATCCGGCTCTACTCCCTTTATTTGGGGGAAAAGGGATGTATGGAGAAAAAGTTCACGAAGCGGTTCTAGAAGCCGGGATGAAGAGAACAGGATGTTCTGTTCACTTTGTAACGAGTGAAGTGGACGGCGGTCCTATAATAGATCAACGATGTGTTCCAGTTAAAAATGACGATGATGCTCATAGTTTAGCTGAACGGGTAAAGAAAAAAGAGCACGAACTTTTACCTTCCGTCGTAGGTGCATTCGCTGAGGAAAGAGTGAAATTGAAAAAGAACGAAGCGATCATTCTCTCCGAAAAAGATAATTAGTCTTAATCTATTTCACCATTAGAGAATAAAAGAAAAGATTTTGGAGGTTACATATCAGATGCCAGCATTAGAAGAATCAAGAGTTGATGAATTAGAAGAGATCGCCAGAAGTGTTCGAGTGCATATAGTAAAAAGCACTCACGAAGCAGGCTCCGGTCATCCTGGTGGATCTCTTTCAGCGACGGACATTTTGACCGCGCTTTATTTTGAAATAATGGATCACAAGCCAGAGGAACCTGATTGGCCGAAAAGAGATAGGTTGGTACTCAGTAAGGGCCATGCCGCACCGGCGTTATATGGAGTTCTTGCTGAATCCGGTTATTTCCCGGTTGACGAACTGATGACGCTGCGAAAATTAGGTTCTAGACTTCAGGGACATCCTCATGTCAGAGCGACCCCTGGAGTGGACGCCTCGACCGGCTCTCTTGGCCAGGGATTATCCATCGCTTCGGGCATGGCTTTAGCCGCTAAATTGGATAGAGAGTCATACAGAGTCTTTACTATCTGTGGTGACGGCGAGATACAGTCAGGTCAGATATGGGAAGCCGCGATGTTTGCAAGCCATAACAAATTGGACAACTTGATAGTTTTCCTCGATAGAAATAAATTGCAGATCGACGGTTCTACTGAAGAGGTAATGAGTATAGAGCCTATAATCTCGAAGTGGAATTCCTTTGGATGGCATGTCTTAGAAATAAACGGGCACGATATGGATCAGATTGTAGACGCTGTAAATAGAGCAGAAGAAGTACACGGCGAGCCTACGATCATTGTCTCGCATACAATAAAAGGTAAAGGTGTGCCTTTCATGGAAGGTTCTTTGGCATTCCACGGCAAAGCAGCAAATGACGAACAGTTAGAAAAGGCTTTGAAAGCACTGGGAGAAAAAGAAAGAGGTGACGAATGATGTGGGAGATGGCCAAACAGCGAGATGCTTACGGCGAAGCTCTAGTTGAACTCGGTAGAGAGAGAGACGATATCGTGGTGGTGGGAGCTGATTTGTGCGGTTCCTGCAGAGTGACAAGCTTCGGTGATGAATTCCCAGAAAGGATGTTCAATACGGGTATAGCAGAGCAGAACATGACTGGAGTTTCAGCAGGTCTGGCTCTCTCTGGAAAAACTGTTTTTTCCAGTACTTTTGCGGTCTTCGCTACTGGTCGTGCATATGATCAAGTAAGACAGAGCATCGCTTACCCAAAATTGGATGTCAAGATAGTTTCAACCCACGCGGGCATAACGGTAGGAGGTGACGGAGCTTCCCACCAGATGTTAGAAGACATAGCCTTGATGAGAGTCCTCCCGAACATGAATGTCGTAGCTCCCGCAGACTATCACGAAGGCAGGAAAGCTACCTTTGCTATTTCGGAAGAGGAAGGTCCATTCTATATGCGGATGGGTCGTTCGAGTGTTCCAATAGTTACTGAGGAAGATGATCCTTTCGAAATCGGGGAAGCTTCAGTACTGAAGGAAGGTTCAGATGTCACATTGATCGGTACTGGGATAATGGTTTCAGAATGTTTGAAGGCCGCAGAGAAGTTGGATAAGCAGGAAGATATCAACGCAAGAGTCTTAAACATGAGTACCATAAAACCTCTGGACGAGAAAAGAATTGTGGATTCGGCAAAGGAGACCGGTGGTATCGTGACCGCTGAAGAGCACGTTGTCAGCCAGGGGATGGGAAGCGGTATAGCCCAGGTACTTTCCGAAAGTGATTATCATGTACCTATGAAGCGTGTAGGTATACCAAATGTGTTCGGTGAATCCGGCGAGAGTGATGAGTTGATGGAGAAGTACGGTTTGACCGCAGAAAATATAGTCGAGAGTGCACATGATGTTTTAGAAAGAAGATGAATTATATGAGCGTGATATGATGGATATATTTGTAGATACTGCAGACTTGGATGAAATAAAAGAGGCAGAATCATGGGGTATTTTGGATGGAGTTACCACTAACCCATCTTTGATAAAAAAGGCAGTACAATCAGCAGAGAGCGACATAAGCTTAGAAAAACACATAGAAGATATACTCAAAACTGTAGATGGTCCGGTCAGTTTGGAGGCAACTAAGACTGATAGTAAGGGCATGATCGAAGAGGCCGAGACATTGTATGAGAAATTCAACCCCGTTAACGATAACGTGGTTGTAAAGATACCTATAAACACAGCTATGGCTAAAGGCGATGATAATTTTGAAGGGGTAAAAGCGATCAAAGTCTTGAGCGAAAAAGGTATCCCTGTTAACTGTACCCTGGTCATGAAACCGAATCAGGCCTTGATGGCAGCTAAGGCAGGGGCAGATTATGTCAGTCCATTTCTGGGGAGGATAGACGATTATATAAGGAATCAGATTGGACTTGAAAGAGGTAAGGACTACCCTAAAGGTACTTATTATCCTGAGGAACTTACCGAAAGGATCAGAGAGACCGGACTCCATAAAAGGATCAGCGAATTAGATCGGTCGAAGATCATTTATCGAGACGAACCGACGATGGAACTATATGATTGGGGCAACGACCAGGGGATACGCTCAGGTGTCGATCTCGTCTGGTCGATAAATGAGATATTCAAGAACTATTCTTTCGATACTAAGATATTAGCAGCGAGTATAAGAACAGCTAGACAGGCGAGGAATTGCGCCGAGATAGGGGCCGATGTAGCAACTCTCCCTTTCACTGTTATAGAAGACATGATGGTCCATCACAAAACCAGTGAAGGCATGAAGTCCTTCGACGATGACGTGATACCAGAATATGAAGAGATACTAGAAGGTAAATGATATCGAAGATCTAACCCAAAAATATGATACTATGAAAGATTCAATTAGAGAAAAGTTAGAAGAATATGAGATCGAAGAATCTCATCCTATGAGAGATTTTATAGAGAGCATCTCCGAGAAGATATCTGAAAAATTTGAGAAATATGAGGATTATCACCCTGCGATTTTAGGTGAGGAGAACGGGCAGAAACTTTCCGACCTCATAAGGAAAGTCGAACCGGAGATAATGGTGGAAACGGGAGTTTGCAACGGTTTTTCTTCGTCCATCATCTTGAAGACCATGGAGGAGATCGGTAAAGGCCAGCTCTATTCCGTTGATTTACCTGTCAGCATAGATGAGATAAATAGTGAAGGAAGAACTGGGGCTGTTCTACCTCCAGGGAAGGAATCTGGATGGGCCGTACCTGATGATCTAAGGAAAAGGTGGACCTTGAGAGTAGGTAACACGTATCATGAACTTCCAAAGATATTTGAAGAAATTTCGGGAGAAATAGATATCTTCCTCCATGACAGCGATCATTCCTATGAAACTATGATGTTTGAATTTGCTCTAGCTTGGACAAATTTGAAGGAAAATCACTTTCTTCTAGCGGATAATATAGATCATAGTGATGCTTTCTTGGATTTTGTACAGGCTAAAGAAGTAATACCATTTAGATTGGGGAATATGGGACTGATTAAGAGGAAATGATATCAGAATTAAATATATAAGATACTCTTAAATTTTCAATCCTGCTCCCTACAGAAGAGATATATATATCTCAAATCTATTTACTATTAATAGAGGGGAGATCAAATGAAGAAAAGAGCTATGATAGGAGCAGGTTTAGCTGTTGCTGTGATTTTGATTTTAGTATTTTCTTTTTACACGCCATGGTACAATTATAATACGGAGGGACCAACAGAGGAAGACGAAGTAATATCTATCGAGCGAGATTTTTATCTAAATGAAATGGAAGTGACAGAAAATAGAGAAAGTGAAACTTTAGATTATGATGAAGAGGGATTAAATGAGATTAATTCTATGTTCAGATATACTGAAATATTAGTTATGATAGCAGTTGTGGGATCTATCTTAGGGTTACTCGGAGCGATCTTTGTTGGATTAGATATGATAAAACCTAAAATAGGTGGAACTCTTGCGATCATAGGGATCATATTCGCTTTAACAGCGCCATTCTACATGTGGTGGAGTCTAGCTGATGCCTTTGAAAATGATATGGAAACAGATGAAGTTGGTCCACATAGAGGACGCTCTTATTTTATGGGAAGAGGTACCATAGGGGAAGAGGAAAGAAGTTGGGGTCCAGGTATAGGGTGGTTCTTGGCCATCGCAGCGGGCATACTAAACATGTTTGTTTCTAATTTTACTAAAACGGCTAAATCTAAGAAGACAAAAAATTGAATTAGAATATAGATGAACAGAAGATCTACTAACTGAAATTAGAAAACTACAAAAGACATTAAATATATAAAACACCCTTGGCATCTTGGGCGTAGTTTTCAATGAAGAAGATCAAAAAATGTCCTTCCTGTGAGGAATACACGCTTGGAAATCACTGCAACGAGTGCGGTGGAAAAACCATTAACCCTAAACCTCCACGCTATTCTCCAGAAGATAGGTTTGGAGAGTATAGAAGAAGACAAAAAGAATGTTTAAAATGAGATGATAAGTATGGATGATATAATCGTAGACTTCATAGATAAGCCGGATTTAGAAAACGCTGTACTGATCGAAGGACTTCCAGGAGTCGGAAACGTGGGTAAGCTGGCAGTGGAGCATCTTATAGATGAGATAGATGCCGAGAAATTTGCTGAGATACACTCTCTTTATTTTCCTCCACAGGTCCTTGTCGACGAGGACGGTCTTTCAAAACTAGTTAATAATCGGCTGTATTATAAAAAAGATGTTGGATTAGATGACGTAGATCTTGTCTTCCTTACAGGAGATTACCAGGGGATGACACCACAGGGTCAATATCAACTCACCGATAAGATACTGTCGGTCTCTAAAGAACTCGGAGTAGAAACAGTATTTTCACTCGGTGGTTACAGCCATGGAGACATAGTTGACAAACCCGAAGTTTTGGGAGCCGCTACCACTTCTGAAAAGATAAAAGAGATGAAAGAGTTGGATGTAAAGTTTTCAGAAGAACATCCTTCTTCAGGGATAATAGGAGCTAGCGGTCTTCTTCTGGGCCTCGGAGAGAAGCTATACGATATTACAGGGGTTTGTCTCATGGGCGAGACTTCCGGTTATTTTGTAGATCCAGGAGCTGCTCGAGCCGTATTGAAAAAGTTGATGAAATACCTAGGAAGGAGATAAGTTATGAAAAACTCGACGAGAAGGCGGAGGAAGTTGAGGAACTGACCAGCAAGGTCAAAGATATGGGCGGCATGCAGCAGCAGGAGGCTGGAAGCGAAGATCTAAGCTACATAGGATGATAAGGGATATGGATGAAAGAAGAAGAGAAAATTGCCCTCTATCTCAAGGGGTATGAAGAAGGTCAAGAAGATGCCTGGTCTGAAATAGAGAGCCTTCTCTCTAAATACGAAGGATGGGAACTGAGGAGCAGAGTCGAAAGTAAGATCGGAACACTTTACCAGGAGGTAGACTCTAAAAGGACTGAGTTGAAAGAAAATCCCGAAATGCTCCATCTGGAAAAAGGGCCGACAGATGAACCAACTCCTCCTGAGAAAGAGATACCTTGGAATAAAGGAGATGCCTATCTTTTCGTCGAGAACAAACCAGGGGATTCAATAAAAGAAGTAGTAGATATTGTAGAAAGAGGCGCCTCTGCCCTCTTGATACTCCGTGAAGATCCATCAAAAACTATAGAACAGTTCGATATGCCTGAAAAGGATTGTAGATTCATATGGCTATCCAGGTCGAAGGGTGTAAATGATTTAGAAGATGATCTCGATGTAGAAAAGATATCACCATCGGACCTTTCTGGGCTTTCAAATGCTATTGGGAGTTATCTAAAGGCAAATCAGAAAGGTGTTGTTTTTCTTTCCGGTATTCCTCTTATGACCAATTATAACGAGCAAAACAAGGTGCTTCGTTTGTTGAACTTTTCTAGAGACAAAGTTACAGAAAATGAAGGATGCCTTGTTGCCTCAATTTCACCCGATGCGTTTGAAGAACAATTTTTTGAAAAGATCAAGGGTGAATTCAATATAACGTTTGAATGAGAAGAAGAAAGCATGTATGTAATCTACAGTGCTGAGAATGATTTAAATAAATTTCAAGAAATGGTGAGGTCTAGAGGTAAAGATACTGAAGTTTTAATGGCAGGGAAGACAAAAAATGAAGAATTATTGGATTTTATTGGAGATAAATATAGAGAAATAGACGCGTTAGTCTATCTTGAAATTGATGAAGAACAATTGGTTCATCTAGCTAAAAAAGTCAATGAGATAGATCAAGACATATATCAATTAGCGGTACTCGGAAGAATTAGCAAAGAAGAGAAATCAGAGTCGCTCTTAAACGATTTGGTTGAAAAAAGCGAATGGATCGAGATGAATCTGTTCAAAAAATTGGAAGAACACTTTTCTCAAAGAAAAAGTCGAGAATTGAGTAAGGTTATATCTACAACTCGCGGAAATATATCCATCTTCACACACGATAATCCTGATCTAGATGCAATAGCTTCGGCAATGGCATTAGAAGAGATATGTGAAGATGAAGGAGTCGAAGCGAAAACGTATTTCGCTGGGTCGTTTGGTCATCCAGAGACGGAGATTTTCATGGAAAATACTGAATTTATCATCGATAAGATAGATAAAGATTCTATAGAGGATAGATTAGAGAACACTGAAAAAATAGCCTTTGTAGACTTTGCCGATGCATCCATCAGTGATACAATACCAGATGAGGTTAAACCTGACATAATAATAGACCACCATCAGACGAACAAAGATGTAAGGGCTAAGGAATTTACAGAGATAAGAAGCGATATCGGCGCTACATCTACTTTGATGACCAAGCACCTTTTGAATCTCGATATAGATATACCATGCATCTTGGGCTCTGCGCTATTGGTTGGAATAAAGGTAGATACGAACGATTACACAAAAAATATCTCGCCTAGTGACTACAAAGCAGTCTCTTATCTGACTACAGTCGCAGACAAAGATATATTAGATGTTCTTGAGAACACGCCGATATATTCCGAGACTGTCAGTGCGATGGGTAGGGCTATCTCTAACAGAGATTTCAAAGACAGCGTTTTGACAACGTTCGCAGGTAAGGTATCCCATAAAGATGATATCGCACAGATAGCGAACTTTCTTTTGAGAGAAAGAGACATATTGACCGTCCTAGTATATGGGATAAAGGACGATAAAATACAAATGTCAGCCAGAAGTAAGGACTTACAATTGAATATCGGAAAGATAATGGAAAAAGCTTATTCTGACATCGGCAACGGCGGAGGGCACTCTCATGCGGGAGGAGGAGAGGTTCCGTTGAACAAATTTAAGGATGTGGACGAAGCCGTAGAGAAGATAAAAAAACGTTTTTACGACGAGGTGTTTGAAAGATGAAGCGTGGTTATCCTAGAGTAGAGGTCCAATATCAAAAGGGTCTAAGTAGCGTTGAGATTAAACATCTACTGGTGGCTTTAGGAGTTTTGACTCTTGCTTTTGCGATGGCTCTTTCAGGAGGGTATACAGGTATCTACGGATCGGGTTTTATTTTTATTTTGATCATATCCTTTTTATCCGTCGGGACCGCTTTTATCTTCCATGAACTTGCCCATCGCAAGTTAGCTCGTGATTACGGCTGCTGGGCCGAATTTAGGATGTGGCGATGGGGACTTATGCTCGCATTGTTGTTGAGTTCGATCCCTCCTGGAATCGTTTTCGCTGCTCCTGGTGCCGTGATGATTAGAGGCAATATAACTAGAAAGCAAAATGGAAAAATAAGTGCAGCTGGGCCCGCTACGAATTGGTTGATAGGTACAGTTTTTTTGGCAGTAGGCTACATAAGTTCAATTTCTGGGCTTGCTGTTTTATCTTATGTGCTAGCTTTCGTCGCATACGTAAATCTGTTCTTAGGAGGTTTCAATCTTCTGCCTATCGGCCCATTAGATGGTAGCAAGATATTTGGATGGAGTATCAAGAGCTATGTACTGTTGGTTGCACTCATCGGCGGAACATTTTTTGTAGGAACCTTAATAGGTCTGTTACCTCCATCTATTTAGGAATCAAGCGCTCCTTTAAAAATCTCTACTTTCTTGCCTTCGCCCAACAATAGGTGAAATCATTGCCAAATATTTCGCCAGGATATTCTACACTATCGATAATATTAAAAAGGTTGAGTTTTTCTTTTAGTTCTTTTAATTTATAATAGGATTGATATCTTTCATATCCCTTAACGATACCCTCCTCAAAGCCTTCTTTGACCCCGACTTTGAAGCTGAAACAAAAGAGTCCAGAAGTTTCCAATATCCTATAAACTTCCTTTTCAACCCTAGAAAGTTCAGATTTGGGGATATTCGAGATAGAAGAGCTGGCCCATGCTCCTTGAAAGGTATCATCTGGAAAAACTGTGTCCCTCATGTCTATATGGATAAAAGCACATTCAGGATACTTCTTTCTTGCTAAATTTATCATGCTTCTAGAGATATCTATACCCACAACATCGGCACCTTTCTTCTGTAGATATTGTGTATCTCTACCGTCGCCGCAGCCGAGATCAATTATTCTAGGAGTAGATGGTAAAAAATCTAATGTTTTATCGATCATTTTCTCCTGGAATTTTTTATCCCCTTCCTTTTCTGTGATTTCACAGTACTCTTCTGCGATCTCATCATAAGTCCTCATCGTTCTCTCGATAGGGTCCATTCAATCATCTGCCCCGATGATATCTCTTCTGATCTTCTCAATCTCCTCGATAGTAGGTTTTCTTGGGAAATTTCTGTGTTCTTCTCCAGGTGAAGAGGTGTAATAAGGACGATTGCAGCCAGGGCATCCTCTGGTCTGGAAAGCAACCTCTTCATCGACCATCCCAAGAGCCTTTTCCGGTTGTTCAGATATGAGCTGCAGTGCTTTTTTAGTACCAATACCTTCATCCATCAGCGAAGCGATTAGTTGAGCTCTTCTGTAATAAGGTAGTTCAACTTCATCTTTACCGTCTTTAAACGGAAAAAGAGAGACTTTCGCTCCGGCTTCTATAGATTTTTTTACAGTCGTGGCTAATTCTCCAAAATCTTCTCCTAATCCTACTATTATATGGGCTGTTGTTTTTCCCCTACCATAGATACCCACCACATTTCCTAAATAATCCCAAAAGACCATCGGTTGATAGGAAGGTTTTGCTTCGCTACGGAGAGTATCGNTAGCAGCATCTATACCNACACCGATTCTTTCTACCGGTCCTTTAAGGGATTGCAAGGTCTCTTTTCCCATCGGAGGCGCCGATAAAGAAATTGGTTTTCCTAACCCGTCAAATTCATTCACTATTTTTTCGATTTTTTTCTCGTAATTGGGAACATCTGGTGACTGTAAACAAATCCTCTCAAAATCAGATCCGCGAATTTTCTCCTTAATTAAATCAACTTTGAAAAGAGGCCAAGAAACCCTCGACAACCATTTCGATCTTCCCTTCGATTGTGGGCAGAAGTTACATCCTCCTCTACATTTTCCTTCTCCAGGCAGCATAAGATAGGCGGTCGTCGGTTTTTCATCAGTTTCTCCACTCTTTAGACCCAACTCTTGCGCGGTCCCATAAGATACTCTGATCTGCATATTTCTCACCATCTCCTTTCATTCAACCATTTTTTTGATCCATATTTATTTTCTAGTTCGTCTGCGAGTTCTATCTCTTCCTTTTTCAACTTATCCTTTTTAACCTTTTCTCCAAAATAGGCCTCGTATTTCTCTTTCATCACATCGATCAATTCTTTTGGATCAGGTCTTTTACCCATTTCATTTTCCATAGTGGTAACTAAATCCAAAAAGGAATCAGCTCCTTTTTCTTCTAGTTTCTTATCATCGATCTTCAATATCTCAGCTAATTTTTCTAGATCCGTAGCGAACATGAGCGTGCCGTGTTGTAACAAACCTTTCTTTCCTCTCCTCTGGGCACTGCCGGATATCTTTTTCCTGTTTACGAGGACATCGTTATAAGGTTTGAATTCAGGTTCCAATCCGAATTCTTCAAGGGTTTCCATTATCGGTACCAGTAATTCCCTAAAACTTTCTTCGATATCCCCCTCAATCTTTTCGGTGACAACGGAATAAGTAATTTCACCATAATAGTCATGGAAAACGGTCCCACCACCAGTTATCCTCCGAACAAAGGGAATACCGTAATTTTCACAAGTTTGAGTATCGATAGTTTCATGAACAGATTGGGAATATCCTAAAGTTATAGATGAGGGTTTAAATCTGAAAAATCGAAAGGTCGGAATACTGTTTCCACGATCAAAGTTTCTCAGGATGGACTCATCTATAGCCATCTGTCTCTCGGGACCCGCTTCGATAAGAGGAATATATCTAGCATTCATATCTTACGATAATTCTTTACGGTTATAATTATTTCCTTTAAAGAGTTCCGACAAACTCATCGATCCCAACTTTCCCATTCCTTATCTGTTCCGCCTTTTTTTCCCTGTAACACATTTCATGAAAGAATTTTCTTTCTCTGAGTATGAAATTATTTCCTAATTTTAGGTTTTCTCCACAAAAGGTGCACCTCTTCTTACCTAATTTATTTTCAAGACCTTTATCCCAAATCTCGACCATCTTGATCGCCCTTTTCAGTTTCCAAATTCTAACAAAGAATAATTTACCCCTATATATAGTTCAACTTTCTTATTTCGGCTTTAGAAAGATTAAATTTAAGTTGAAGCAGTCATATGGGAATAGGTATAATAGAAGAAAGGAGTTGTATTATGAATGAAACGAAGGAGTCGAGATAGAAAATATCTTCTCACGTCAGAATCAGTAACAGAAGGTCATCCAGATAAGATGGCCGACAAGATCAGCGATTCTGTATTGGATGAACTGATAAAACAAGATCCTCAATCTAAAGTCGCATGCGAGACCATCTTGACAAACGGCCTTGCTCTAGTTGCCGGAGAAGTAACAAGTGAAGGATATGTTGACGTTAATGAAGTCATAAGGAATACCATAGCAGATATAGGTTATACGAAAGTCGAATATGGCTTTGAGGCGGAATCATGCGGTGTGATGACTGCCCTCCACTCCCAAAGTCCAGATATAGCTATGGGTGTAGAAGGAGAGGTTCAAGGAGCGGGAGATCAGGGAATAATGTTCGGCTATGCAACTAACGAAACGGAGGAGATGATGCCGAAGCCGATCGTTTTAGCTCATAAATTAGCTAGTAGACTCGCAACTGTTCGAAAAGAAAAAATCTTAGATTACCTGCGGCCGGACGGGAAGTCTCAGGTAACCCTTGAATACGAAGGTGATACCGCGAAGAGGGTTAAAGATGTGGTGATGGCGGCTCAGCATGATCCAGAGATAAAGGAAGAGAAGTTAAGAGAAGATATAAAAAGAGAGGTCGTAGAACCCATCTGCGGGGATCTGCTCGATGATCATACAACTTATAATATAAACGAGACGGGCCGATTCGTTCTAGGAGGTCCGCAAGCCGATACCGGGTTGACCGGGAGAAAGATAATAGTGGACACCTATGGTGGACATGGAAGTCACGGTGGAGGATGCTTCTCTGGAAAAGACCCTTCCAAGGTTGACCGCTCTGGAGCTTATATGGCAAGGTACGTGGCAAAAAACCTCGTTTCAGCTGGTCTAGCCGATAAATGTGAGATCCAACTTAGTTATGCTATAGGTGTGCCAGAACCTACTAGTATCTTGATAAATACCTATGGGACCAACAAAATACCGGAAAAGGAGATCGAATCTATAGTTAGAGAAAGGTTCCCCTTAAAACCAAGAGCTATTATAGATCATCTGAACCTATTGAGGCCGATTTTTGAAAAGACAGCGGCCTATGGTCATTTCGGTAGGGATGAAGAGGAATTTACTTGGGAAAGGACCGACATGGCAAAGGAATTGTAAGATAATAAATTCACTCTTGAGTTCAGACAAGTTCAAATACTACTTTCTTCATTATAAAATTGGGTGAAAACATGAAGATAAATATTATCTATGATAGTAAAGACGAGAATGGAGAGATAG
>SL_8KL_010_SEDDRAFT_10002689_pt1 | contig 14875 bp, 9 predicted proteins | sample SodLakKL_010_SED_4_FD_11160 | JGI IMG/M metagenome (IMG submission 11160) | reverse complement strand
ATGGCCGTGTGAAATGGCTCTGCAGCCGGCGGAAAATAGTAGTCGTTGGTGAACATCTCGTGGAAATCGGCGTGCACATGCGGCATCCACAGGTAATACAATGCGGCGCGCTGCTTCGATTCTATCTGGGTCTGCCAGGACCAGTCGCGGTTCAGGTCAAAATAGTAGTGATTGGTCCGGGAGCCCGGCCAGGGCTCGGCGTGCTCGCGCGTCTCGAGGCGCGGATCGGGGTGACGCCCCTGGGTCTGATCAAACCAGTTCACATAGCGCTCGCGTCCATCCGGGTTCAACACCGGATCGATGACCACCACCGTGTTTTCCAGCCATTTTTGGATGTCGGAGCCGGATGCCAGCCCTGAGCCCAAGGCGGTTTCCAGGTCGCCATCCATCCCGGTTTCCAGACCCTCACCCAACGCGGCTTCCCGGTCGCCATCCATCCCGGCCGCCAGCGCATACAAAGTCCACATCGACGCCTCGGGACTGGACGATTCGTTTCCGTGGATGCCGTAACTCATCCACAAAATTGCGGCCGTACGCCCTTCCACCTCGCCGGGATCAAGTCCGGCCATTCGCCTGTTATTCACCCGGATCGTATCCAGCCCGTGCAAATTCTCTTCCGAACTTACAAAAACCGCGATAAGCGGACGGAACCGATAACTCTCCCCATACTCTTTCAGGTGCACATGCGGACTCGCATCCGCCACATGCCGGAAATAGGCGAGGATGTCGTGATGGCGTGTGAACCGCTCGCCGGCCTCGTAGCCGAGAAACCGGGCCGGGGACTGGATGCTATTCGCAACTGCATTGCGGGCATGGTTGGCATCATCAGCATGGAAGCCATGACCATCATCGCCATCGCCCGCGGCGAGAGCAGGAAGGCCGAAAGCCAGTACGGCCATGATAAGTATATTCAGAAACAGGATTGATCGAAAAGTGTGCATCGTTTTAGCGTATTTTGAATAACAAATAACCCGGTTTCGGATGGATGCGTGTGGCGACAGGCGCCGAACGCGTTACCAAAACGGAAAACCGCGCAAATATAGCAATAAAACCGACGGAATTCGTAAATCGTTGCCTTTCAGAAATCCGCAAGTGCCACGGCGCGGGCGGTTTCCGGAGCCGTGAAGAGCAGCCAGACCCGGGCGGCATCCATAGTGTGCGATGTACCGTGAAGCTCATCCCAGGCCATCAGATAATTCCGGATCTGCTTGTCGTAGCTGAGATCCCGTGCATGTCGAACCAGGATATCGGTGCTATTTTTCATGCTTTTATCCGCGCTTTCGACCTTCTCTTCCCCTCCCGTCACTCCGCCCATCAGGCCGGGGACCGGACCCGTTTTGAAATCCACGATATGCATATGACCCTCACTGTCACGGATCAGCATGTCGATCGACCCGCGAATGGTAACATTTTCTTCCATCCGGCCGGTGTTCTCTTGACTCCGGTCGCCGCTGCCTGCACTGTCCCCGTCCACCCGGCTCACCGGGACGCGAACCTCGAAAGAGACCTCGAACCGTGCAGACGCATCCTCCCCGAAGTGCGTGTTAATCCAATCTCGGGCATTTCGGCAATGTCGAAGCAGCTGCCCCGCGTTGGCGGCCACCACGCGCCCGGGATCCGCAACGTTCATCCGGATCAGCTCCCGCTTCCAGAACTGTTTCAATTCCTTGATGGATGATTCACTGCTGGATATTTCCCTGGTGGATACGGCTCCATGCTCCACTCCGGCATCCAGCCCAACTTCCAGCGTGCGATGGACAAGCGTCCCGGCATCCGATGGTGAAAGATCCCGCCAGGGCAGCTCCGGTTCCTTATATTCCGGCTCCCGCCCCAAGCCTTCCTTACCCCCGCCCCCCGGTTTTGCAAGAGCCGACTTTCCGACCTCCGGGCCCTCGCCTTCCCGTTCCGCTCCAAACGGTTCCGCATCATCCACTTCAATGTCCGGCCTATCGGTCTTTTTCCCGGATGCCGCACGGACTTCCACGGAGACCCTCGCATCGGCCTTCCGGAACAACGCTGAATTCCGGTCGGGAATGCGGATTTTTTTCGTGTCGATGCCTGCCAAACCGATGTCTTGTTCAATGCCTGCTAGACCAATACCAGCTTGATCGATATCCGCCGTACCGATCCCTCCCGGACCTGCGACCAGATCCATCAGTTCTTCCACCGTCAGCCAGTCAATTTCAGCTATTTTATGCGTACCGCCCTCCAAGCCGCGGGCACCCGGCACCTCCCCGCTCCCCGTTGAACCCTTTTCTTGCCGGTCTGCATCATCCTGGTTTGCATCCTTCCGCTCCAGGGCCGCTTCCCGCTCCACGGCCTCATCCTGCTCCACGGTTGCTTTCTGCACCAGAGACGCCTGTTGCTCCATCACCCACGGCTCCAGAAGATCGGCGAAAGATCCCGCTTTGCGGCGGTTCGGCTTCGTCATGCTCAGCAGCACATGCGTCTCGGCGCGCGTCACCGCCACATAAAACAGCCGCTTGGTCTCCGCCCGTTGCCGTTTCACCCGCTCGGCCTTGAGAATTTTAAACAGAAAAGACCCCTCGCTGTCCTTGTCGCCTTCGATATCGCCCGGCTTGTACGCCAGCGCCGGCCACAGAAAACTGTCGGGATCGTCATCGGCCAGATACAGCTGCACGCCGCTGTCGTTATCCCCCGAATACATGTCCGGCAGCACCACCATGGGGAATTCCAGCCCCTTGGAACCGTGGATGGTCATAAGCTGGATGGGCGCGGGATCGGCCTGTTCGGCCTCGGAATCGCCGGCCTCTTCACCGATGCGGTTGGACAGGAACCCGGTCACCTCGAACAGTGTGCCGCGTCCGGTGCTCTCCAGGTTACGGACCACATCCAGCAGCTTGACAAGGTTCTCGCGCACCTGCGGATCGGCCGGGAACGCGCCGATATACGGTCCGGACGTGAAAAACGCCTCTTCCAGCAGTTCGGAAACACGACGGAACGGCACTTTTTCGCGCAATTTCCGCAACAGGGGCACCGCCGATTCCAGCGCCATGCGATCGGCATCGCGCAGCCGCCCGTGCCACGACGCATGACCCGACACCACACTCCAGAAATTGGGATATTTGCTTCGGTCCTCATCCATCACCAGCCGCATGGTCAGCAGGCCCGAATCGGAAAGCGACACCATCGGCGACCGCAGCAGTCCGGTCAGCGACACATCGTCAAACGCATCCAGCAGAAACGACAGCAGCAGCCAGGCATCCCGCACCTCCCTGCGCATGTAATAGCTCTTGCCCTTGGCCACGGTGAACGGCAACCCGGCCTCCCGGAGCGCATCCTCCAGTGCATACATGTGCGTGCGCCGCTTGTACAGCACGCCGACCGCCTTTTTACCTTTTTTCATTTTCTGGTGGATGGCGTCATAGGCCTCACGCCGTCCGTCATGGATTTCGCACAGAAATTTGGCTATGCGACGGGCTTCCAGGTGGATGGGGTGCGATGCGAGCACTTCCGCTTCCACCAGGTCGGACGAATTTTCCTTTGAATCACCTTTTGAACCACCGATGAAATCCCCCTTCAAACCACCATTTGGATCACTTTTCGAGTTCCCGTTTGATTCCCCCTCCGGGTTCCCTTTTTGCCGTTTTTTGAGTTCGGCTTCCAGCGCCCCGCCATCGGCCAGCAGTATGCGGACCTCGCCGGGGGCCTCCGCATTTCTGGACTGTCCCGCAGACGGCCAGCGAAGCGGCTGGTGATGCGCCTCGTAGGATGCGGCCTGTGATTTCGGGCCGAGTATGCCGCGGAAAAGGTCATTCGTGAACCTGATGACCGCTTCGTTTGAGCGGAACGAGTAGGGCAGCTCCACCGACATCAGCGGCATGGCGCCGGGAGCCTCGCTCCTGCGTGTCAGCTCCCCCCCGGCACGACGCATCATGGCCACATCGCCGCCGCGAAATCCATAGATGGCCTGCTTCACATCGCCGACGATCAGCAGCTGCTTGCCCTCACGATTCCCGGTATCCTGGTCCGGCTCTATTCCCCCTCTTGAAGCAACACCATCCGGAAAAGCGAGCTTCTCCAGGATTTCCCACTGCCGGCGGTCGGTGTCCTGAAACTCATCCACCAGGATCTGGTCGAAACGGGCCCGCATCTGCGCGGTTACGGCGGGATGGTCCGTAAACAGCCGGTGCGTAAGCCAGATCATGTCGTCGTAGTTGAAATAGCCCGCCTCAAAGCGCTGATACCGCATGAGCGCGCCCCACCGCAGGCCCAGCTCGGCCAGGTCGCGCATGTTCCAGTACGCCTCGTGGTCGGGATCGAAGTTCTCCTGTTCGGGATAGTCTGCCAGCTCGCGCACCAGGTCCGGCCGCGACAGATACCCGTCGAGCATCACCAGCGCATTGTGGTACCCGAACAGCGTATCACCCTGCTCACCGATCTCCGCCAGGGTCTCCTCATCTATTTCGTTCCTGTTGAATGCCTTTTTCGCGAAACCGCCCGATTTGTTTTTGATGGCCGCAAGGGCTTCCACCGACCGCGGGATTTTGTCCGGTGACGCAAACCACTCCGGATGGGCTGCAAACGTATCCAGCAGCTCCTTAAGCAGCGCATCCCGTTCCGCCCGCCAGTGATTCGATACCTCGCCGAGCCATCCGGGATACTCTGCGGGCGACAGCAACGCCAGTTCTTCCAGCGCCTTTTCATCCACCCCCGACAACTCATTCATGAACTTCTCGAAATCGGAAACGGAGAGCCGGGTAAGCTGACGCTGCAGCACTTCGTGATCCTTGTACTTGCTGTAAAACCGCTTGCGCCACTCCATCATCCAGAGCACCTCATCGTAATCGGTCAGCAGCTCCAGCGCCCCGTCAACACTGCGCTCATGATCCGGGCGGCCAAAGGCGCGCGGCGCATCCGGCACCGATATTCCGGTGACCTCATCGGGGAAATATTGCAGGATACGGTTGCAGAAGGAGTGGAACGTCGAAATATAGTTGTGCGAGAAGCGCTGGCGGGTGGCCTGCAGGTGCTTCGAGGTACCGATATTCCGGTTAATGGCGACATAGATGCGCGAGCGCATTTCCGCGGCGGCAAAGTCGGTGAAGGTGAGGGCGAGCATGCGCTCCAGCCGCACCCCGTTTTCAATGAGCTGGTGGATGACGCGCTCTGTGAGGTTATGGGTCTTGCCCGTGCCTGCGCCGGCCTCCAGGATGAGGTACCCATGGTGCCGGCGGATCCGGTCGGTGATCGCGTCCGGCGTCTGTTCCATATCGTGGCTTGCAAAATCGTTACGTGCGGCATTGTTACGTGCAGCATTGTCGCGTTCATCCGCCATCCGCATCCTCCCAGAACGGTTCGAACAGGTAATACCGGTCCAGTTCAAATTTCAGTTTCTTCTTGCGTCGCCGTGAGACCTCGCGGTTCTTGCGCTGCTGCTGTATGCGGACATCGTAGCGGTTGATGTGCTTGAAATCCGACCAGGCGGGATCGCCGGTGAGGCTGGCGTGGAACCGTCCCGAACGGATCGCCTCCACGATCCAGGATATACGCAGCTCTTCAATGGCCTGCATGAACGCATCCATTTCCGCTTCCGGCTTGAATTTCAGCATGGTCTTTTTCCTTGCGGACTTGTTTTTCAAAAGCAGGTGGTCTTCATCGATCAGTTCCGCCGAACCAAGCGCATAGTCGCACTTCACCTCTTTCTTCTTCCCGTTGATCGGAAGGATGTAATATCCGGCCAGGAACTGCACCAGGCCGCTTTGCCGGAGAAACATGGCATAGACCGGGAGCTGAAAGCCGGAGCCGTGCCGGATGCTTTGGTAGGACCTTGTCCCGGACTTGCCCGATTTGTAGTCGTAGATAAGCGCACGCCGTCCGTCAGAGGTCACATCTATCCGGTCGATCATCCCCCGGAACAGTACGGGCACACCTGCCATTTTCTTCTCAAAAGTCCATTTTTGCTCCATCCGGAATCCCGACCCGGGATAGAAGACAGCCGGACGCGCATCTTCCACCTCTGTCAGGAAATCCTCGCGGCCACCGGCCTCCTTCTCCAGGAACCACCGTGTCACCCGCTCCAGGTTCTTCTCCAGGATACCCGGAAACGGACTTTGCGGATTGCCGAGCTGATGACGGTACACCTCGGTCAGCCGTCGCCGTATGCGATCCATCCGCTCCGTCGCCGCCCTGGGATCCTCCTCCGGCCAGACCGGCGGGCCCTCCTCCGGAGTCTTCGTGTAGAACTCCTCGAGGATCTGATGCAGCAGGCTGCCCTTGATATTGGACTCGGCATCGTCCTGATACTCATGCAGCGGCTTTAACCGAAGCACGTATTTGAAAAAGTACTCGTGCGGCGAACCGGCATACGTATCCAGCCGGCTGATGCTCATTCGCATCGATCCGTCGCCATGCTGCTGCCCGAGCCAGCCTGATACTGTTTCCGGGTCCAGCACTCCGTCGTAGCGCCCCATCTCATAGGGATTTTGACGCGCTTTCTGAACCGCCGCCGAAAGCTGCCATGCAAATCTGTCAGGCTGATTTTCTGTTGCGGAAACAGAGTTTCTCTGGTGGATACGGCTCCAGGCGTCACGCTGTACGGCGTCTTTTAATGACGCGCCATAATCTTTTTGGGATTGCGTCATTTTGCCGTCAGCGATCCGCCCTTCGATATCGATGACATGCGCCGGATCGTCCTGCCGGGTAAGGATTGACACAAGCCGGCCGGCTTCAAACTCACTCATCAGCCATTTTTGTGCGGTTATCGGCCAGTGTCGGAAGTCCTGCTCTTCCCGGCTGTCAAGCATCTCAAGCCAGAGCGGTGACGGCATCACGGATTTCTGGGCTACAAGGGACGGACGGCTCAGATAACGCGGCTTGCCCGACGAAAGCAGCCGCTGAAACTGCATGCGCGCTTCGATATACCCTTCCGATCCGTCCTTTTCTGTGAGTATTTTCAGTATTTTCTCGTAACGGAACTGCAGAAAATCAGGTTTCTCCGGACGGGGGAACCCTTCTTCGTGAAGACCCAGGATGAATACGGTTTTGTCGTGCACCTCCGGCAGCTGACGGATCTCGGTGAGCAGAATTCCGCCGGGACGTTCCTGCGGACGCTCCCTGGTCTCTTTCAGGCGCAACTCCAGAACCCGGAAAAATTCACGCTTTGCCATTGTGCGGCCAAGACCCAGCCGCGCTTCCGCCTGTTTCAGCTTCTCCAGGATAATCTCCAGCAACTCCTTTGCTTCATTGGCTTCGCGGCTCATCAAATCTGCCTGGAGCAGCAACAAAGTCCGGATCCATTCCACCCAGGCTGACAGTGTCTGCCGCTCCGGGGTGTGATAGAACCGGCGAAGCGCCTCCAGATGATCCAGAACGGACGAGTAAAACTCCCGGTTGCGTCTTTCCTGGTTGCGGCGCTGCTCCTCCCTCTCTTCGTCGTCCTCAAATTGGATATGATCCAGCAGCCAGTCAAAAACACGGTCCATACCCGTGACCGCCTCGTCCAGCGTCCGGAAGTTGTATTCCCGGCAAAACTGGGAAAAATGCCGGATGTTGGGCGCCTTGTTCTCGTCATGATCCAGCAGGTCAGGCAGCACCAGTCGATTGTCGGCAAACACGCGGGAGACATCGTCGATGGGGAACTCATTGTCGCCGAGCTTGAAATAGGTCAGCAGACGCCGAATAAACGGATTGCTGATAAGCGAGGGTCCACGGCTGGTATACAGCGGGACTCCAAACCTCCCGGCAACGGAGGTGACCATCGGCTCGTAAAGCGACAGATCACCGGTTAAAATGACCACCTCCTCATAATTGCTGATGGAGGCTTGTTTTTCATGATCCTCACTGCTCTCAGTCATCATGGACAAAATCTGACGCACGGCCTGCTCCAATTCTTCCCTAGGGTGATGAAAGACATCCACATAAATATTATCGGAAGGAAGTGAGGCGGTCGGATCATCCGCAAAACGAATGGCAACAAGTTCCGTCCCCCCGAGAAGCCCAAATGCATGCCTGTTGACTTTATCGATCACATCGGTGAGATACAGTACGATTTTTTTATGACGCACTACATCTTGATTGCATCGTGTCATTTTTCCGGGAAGATGTTCGCGGTCGACCCACTTTTTCCTTGCCATTTTCTGCTCATATTCGTGCAGTAAACCTGTCAGTACGTTACTGTCGCGCGTCATAGGCGATCCTGAACCCCGCTCTTTTTCCAGAAGCATGCCGGGACTCAGATGCTCCCGGTACAGGTCGGCAATGATGTTGGATATGGCCGTGACGGAGGTCATTCCGGCAAAGCGGCGATACTCAGGGTTCCCGTGACTGGAGAGCCACTGTTCCAGCCAGAGCGTGCGCTCCTCGGGCGACGGTACCAGTACGGGCAGGTCCTCCTCCGCCAGGCTGTGCATGGCCAGCTCCTCGACAAAGGAAGTGAGCGTACGGATGTCAGGAGCAAAATCACCGCTATCCCGCTGCCATTTTTTGCGCACCTCCCGCTCCATAAGCAGATTGCTCACCAGGATGAGCGTATCCGGACTTCGACCCTCCTCCAGCAGAATCTGCCAGAGTTGCGCCGGATCCGGGCTGGCATGTTCACGGGTCCACTTCATAATGATGGTGACGGGGGTGACAGTAGTATTCTTGCTGACAATGGTATTGTCGCTGACAGTAGTTGCTGCCGGCCTGCACACAGGGAATGCCATTGATATGTCATTGGGACCGGCTCCCACAGATTACCAAAAACAATATCCATTTGAAAAGGAAAAATGACCTCACAGCCCGGGTCAGCACACCAGTACGACATTAAGCGTCGCAATGCGACCGTAGTCCATGAGGCAATATTTTCTTATGTTCAGGAACCAACACATCCCTTCACCAACGGAAAAAAACATGTCACTTCTCTGGTTTCTCATCATCGGCATGATCGCAGGCTGGCTGGCCGGACTCATCATGCGCGGGGAAGGCTTTGGCCTGCTGGGCAACATGATCGTCGGGGTCCTGGGAGCGATGGTCGGCGGTTACATGTTCTCGTTCCTGAACATAACCACCGGTCACGGACTCGTCGGCTCGCTGTTCACGGCACTCGTGGGCGCCGTGGTGTTCCTGTTCCTGGTCCAATTGATAAAAAACCTGTGAGGCCTGCATGCCCAAACCCGTTCAAAAAGATGAGATTGTAAACCTGCTGGAAGAGATCGGAACCCTGATGCGCCTGGCCGGTGAAAATGACTTCCGCGCCATGGCGTTCGACCGGGCCGCCCGAACCATCGAAAGTTTGGATGGTGACATTAATAAATATATTGAAGAGCAGACACTTACGGATCTGAAAGGAATAGGCAAATCGATTGCTTCCGATGTCTATGCCTATGCCGAAACAGGCCGTGTCGAGGTGCTTGAAAAACTGCGGAAGCAGGTGCCGGACGGCCTCATCGCCTGGCTCGGCATATCCGGCATGGGTCCCAAAAAGATCTACAAAATCCACAAGGAACTGGGCATCACCGAAATTGCGGAGCTGAAAGAGAAGTGCCGCGACGGTTCCGTAGCCGCACTGCCGGGGATGGGTGAAAAGACCGCGGAAAAAATCCTCAAATCCATTGCCTGGATGGAGGAATTTTCCGAGCGCTGCCGGATCGACGAAGCTATGGAGGTGGCAGAACTGTTCCTTGAGAAGATGAAGGATGCGGATGGCGTCAAAGAAATTTCAGTAGCCGGCTCGCTTCGGCGTGCCTCGGAGACCATTGGCGACATCGACCTCCTGATTGCAGCGGATGAGAAGGACGCGCCGGGTCTCATGTCCCGTTTTGTGGAACTCGAAGGGGTGATGGAGGTGCTCGGGCAGGGCGAAACCAAAAGCTCCGTCCGGTCGAAGGAAGGCCGCCAGGTGGATCTGCGCATCGTCAGTCCGGACCACTATGCCGCCGCCCTGATGTACTTCACAGGCAGCAAGGAGCACAATGTGGCCCTGCGCCAGCGGTCCCGCGACAAGAAACTGCAGCTCAACGAATACGGTCTTTTTCACCTGGGCAAGGACAAACAGGCCGATCTTGACCGGCCGCTGAAGGCGAAATCAGAGACAGAGATCTACGGACATCTCGACCTGGGATACATCCCGCCCGAACTTCGTGAGGATCACGGGGAGTTCGAACTGGCAAAGGACGGCAAGGTCCCGGAACTGGTGGAACTGTCGGACCTGCGCGGAATCCTGCACGCCCACTCCACCTGGAGCGACGGCAAGCGGTCCATCCGCGAAATGGCCGAAGCTTGCATGGAGCGCGGCTATGAATACCTCGGTCTCACCGACCACTCACGCACGGCGGCCTATGCCGGCGGACTGTCCATCGAGCGGGTCCGGCAGCAGTGGGAGGAGATCGACGCCCTTAACCGGGAGTTTGCGGACGATGGCAAGAAGTTTGTCATCCTGAAAGGGATTGAATCCGATATCCTGTCGGACGGCAAACTCGACTATCCCGACGACCTGCTCGCCGAATTCGACCTGGTGATCGGCAGCGTGCATTACGGGCTGGACTATCCCCCCGAAAAAATGCTCGACCGGCTCATGACCGCAGCGGCGCATCCGCACATCCATATGATCGGGCATCCGACCGGACGTCTGCTGCTGCGGCGCGATGGCAACAAGGCCGACCTCAACCGGCTGATCGAACACGCCGCCGAGCACAAAACGGCAATCGAGATCAATGCCAACCCGTGGCGGCTGGACCTGGACTGGCGCTACGGGCGCAAAGCGCGTCAGTGCAAAATGATGAGCGCCGTGTGTCCGGATGCCCACGACGTTCCGGGGCTGGACCATGTGCGCTACGGCATCGGCATCGCGCGGAAAGCGGGGTTCACCGCCGGCCACATCCTCAATACCAAACCGCTTAGTGAGCTTCAAAAGTGGCTCAAGAAGTCGACTGCGGGTTGAACTAACGTGTTAGATGAGTCTGATCAGATACGTCTGATGCTTTGCATAATACTTGGTGTAAAATGAGTAAAAAATCGACCGGACCCTTCCGGAAAATCGAACATGTCGGCATTGCCGTGCGGGATCTTGACGAGGCCGTTTCGCGGTACGAGCAGATGATGGGGGCAGTCTGCTACAAGCGGGAAACCGTGGAAAGCGAGGGTGTGGAAACGGCATTTTTCTACACAGGAGAAAGTAAAATTGAGCTACTGGCGTCCACCAGGAACGATTCACCGGTGGCACGGTTCCTGGAAAAACGCGGCGAGGGCGTGCACCATCTGGCCTTTGAAGTGGACGACATCCACAAGGAAATGGAGCGTTGCCGGAAGCTGGGCTTCACCCTGCTCAGCGAATCGCCCAAACCCGGCGCGGACAGCAAACTGGTCGCCTTTCTGCATCCAAAAGAGCACCACGGCGTGCTCATCGAGCTGTGCCAGGCGGCTCACTCCTCCTGATACATCTCGTAATGTTTTTCGCCGGCACGGATCGGGAACGGCATCCGGTTCTGGGGCGGCGGGAGCGGGCAGGTGGTATGCGGGTTGATGGCGCACGGCGGGTTATATGACACATTGAAATCCACAATGGCCGGTTCACCGGGTTCCGGACGGTCAATATAGAGAAAACGTCCGCCGGGGTAGGTTTCCCTGCCCGATGTCGCATCGGCGAACGGAATGAACAGGCGGTCGCCGGTCCCCAGAGCCACAATGGACACCTCGTGCCCCTCCGCCGAAAACGTCAGCGTGCCGGCCACATCCCACTCAATCATCTGTCCCAGCACATTTTCAATGAGCATGGTCGCACCCTGCTCGCGGGGCTCAAACCGGGCCTCCACCCGCCAGTCCTTGTCGATGTTGTAGCGCTCGATCCCGTCGAAATGCCGCAGATGCGGACTGTTGTCATCGTAAAGGCGGATGCCAACGAGGTCATCACGCCGCACCACGAACCAGGTCAGTGTGCGATAGGTGAGCTCCCGCGTCATCTCCGGGGTGGATATGATCCCTTCCCGGATCCGGCGGTCGCGCTCGTCGCGGATATCGATATTGCCGACCACGCGCATGAAGACCGTATCCTCCCGGACTTCGAAAATGCCGGCCATTTCCGGAATGGAACTCTCCGGGAAACGCACTTTTGCGAATGGCCCGCTGCCGAAAGACTGCTCCCCGTCATCCAGCCAGTAGAGACCGGACAGCCGCAGCCAGCCGCGATCATCATGGAGCCGTTCAATCCTGTTCTTGTGCCAGTTCTCCACAAATTCGTAGTAGTCGCGATCGGCCTGGGTTGTGTCTTGCGCCGGGCTGGCGACAGCCCGGGTGACGGCGGGGTTATGGTCATGGAGCAAATCCGCAAATCCATCCGGACCCTTGCCGGCACCGGAAGCAATTGCGGCCGTGGCCAGTCCCGCCGCAAGCAGGACCATCAGAACCGTGCGAACGATCATGCCAGAAGCAGCGCTGCTTCCCGGACTGCCGTTCACTCCTGGGGTTTCTTTTTTCAAAATGTTCAGACCTTTTATGTGTCATTATTGGGGGAACCGGCATGCCGGACCGCCCGCTGTCTTTACGGTGCAGGGACATGCCGGCGCAAAACTGTCAGATCCTTCACCCGGATCTGTCGCCGCTTACCGGTTGCATGGCAACGTATAAAAATAACCAATTATGCGGAATAAAAAGCAGGGTCGGACGACATTCAACGTCCGACCCTGCTTTCAGTTCTGGGTCTTGAGGACATCCCATGCGGGACAACCTCAAGCCCATTTCCTTATAGAGCCCGATACAGCACTTTCCTTACATTTTTTTTAAAAAAAAATCCCGCAATTCACCAGACAGCCACTTCTGCAATCAGGCAACGGAAAAAAAGTCACCCAAGCCATGAATGTTGAGGGGGTTGCGGTTGTTACACAGCATAAGTGAGAGCATTATTTCACAGCTGGGGTAATCCACGAAAGTGCGATAATCCACGAAACAATAACCAACCACGAATCGCTATGAATCAAACGACTTCAGGTGCACGGGATCTGGACAACCTGCCCACTGACCAGAACAAGGATACGGCATTGCTGCTGCTCCGTATCGGTGTTGGCATTATTTTCATTGTAGCCGGATGGGGAAAATTGACCGGCATTGAGAATGTACAGGGGTTTTTCGGAGGGCTTGGAATACCCTTGCCGGGTCTCATGGCATGGGTCGTGGCCATCATTGAGTTTGTTGGCGGCATTATGGTTCTTGCCGGGGCCTTCATCCGCGTACCAGCCATTCTGCTGGCCATTATTATGGTCGTAGCCATCATCACGACAAAGTTCGGGGAGCCATTTGCGGCTTACCGTCTGGATCTTCTCCTGCTGTTGACGAGTGCAGCACTCGCCCTGATGGGTTCGGGGCGGTACTCAGTGGATGATCTGCTGCCCAAGAAATAGTTTTATCAAAACGCATGTTTGGTTTACAAGCATAAAAGAAGTATCTACAGGGCGGTACATTTCCGCCCGCTTGCTGCAAACGGTACACTTTGAAACGGTACACTTTGAAACGGTCCCTTTGAAACGGTCCCTTTCATGCAGTCCCTTCATTACTGAATGTTGACCCATAAACGGGATGCGGCAATACGGTCGCATCCCGTTTTCCTTTTATGGACCCTATTACCCATGGACTTGCCGGTGCTGCTGCCGCCCAATCGCTGGCCGGCAAGGAAAAACACCGTCCCGCCGCCTTTACCGCTTTTTTCGCCGCCCTGCTGCCCGATCTCGAGTTCTTCATCCATGCCCCCTCCGACCCCCTGTTCAACATTGAGGTCCATCGCCAGTTCACCCACTCCTTTGTCTTCATCCCGGCCGGCGCCCTCATAACCGCCGCACTTCTCTGGTGGTTCCTCCGCCGCCACCTCACCTTCCGCGAGCTGTTCCTCTTCAGCGCACTTGGATTCGCCACGCACGGCCTGATGGATGCCGTCACCAGCTATGGCACCGAACTGCTCTGGCCCTTTTCGGATACCCGATTCGCCTGGAACATCGTCCCCATCGTGGATCCGCTCCTGACCACGGTCATGGGCGTCCTGGCAGGCGCCGCATTCTGGTACCGGAGCCGGGTGTTCGGATGGCTCTTCATGGGTTGGCTGCTGCTCTACCTGACCGCCGGTTTCGTCCAGCGCGAACGCGGCAGGTCCGCCATGGAAGAACACGCCGCCCTGCGCGGACACACCATCGAGCAACTTGTCGTCAAACCCACCATTGGCAACCTCCTCCTCTGGCGCAGCACCTACATTTCCGGCGACACGGTCTATGTGGATGCGGTCCGTTCCGGTTTTTTCAGTCCGCCGCGCATCTATACGGGCGACGCCGCGCCGCTGATCATCCCCGGACAGGATTTCGCACGTTGGAAAGAGACCACATTGTATGACGACATCCTGCGCTTCCGGCGCTTCTCCGATGGCTACCTGATCCGCCATCCTGACAAACCCGATATCATCGGCGATGCCCGCTACTCAATGATCCCCAACGGCCTCACTCCGCTCTGGGGAATCCGGGCCGATACGACTCAACCCGACCTCCACGTCCCCTTCCTCAACTTCCGGGACGCCGGAAGCGAGGTCCGAGAAGAGTTTATTCGCCAGCTGACCGGGAACTAAAGTATCTCTCTTAAGCGGTCCATCCGAAACTTGACCCTTCCGAAAAACGGGACAGGAACACTTTTTCCTGTAACAAACCCGTCCGCATAAACTCCTTATTATTACTGGATTTGTGATATGGGGAGCACAATCGGTTTACAACCCGGCCTAACGTCATGAGTTTCAGTGCTGCACACTTCTCCTGTACCGCAAATGCTGCGCACGTCACATTGTTTTCTGACACCCAGACTCCGGAATTCCATGAAATGAACATGACAGCCTCCGGCTGACACACAGGAGGATGATTAAATCCTGTCATGTGAATTCATTCTGACATTATGAATCATAATTGATTTA
>SL_8KL_010_SEDDRAFT_10002686_pt1 | contig 14882 bp, 10 predicted proteins | sample SodLakKL_010_SED_4_FD_11160 | JGI IMG/M metagenome (IMG submission 11160) | reverse complement strand
ATGGGAACCTCTCCTTTTTCATAAGCCTTGCGGGCTTCTTCTAAAGCTATACCCATAAAAAATTCATCATCAGGCATTCTTTTTACCCCTATATTAAAATTTTTTATCTTTAAAAATATTATAGCACATTTTTTAATAGTTGTTAACATCGTCAATAGTTATAAGGCATCACGGACGATGTTGTTGTGTAAAGCCTTCAATATCTTGATAGAAATACCCTTGTCAAGTGGCTCATTATTGTTGCCACACTTGGGTGAAATTATACACCTGGGGCAGCCGTCGCCACATTTACATTTTTCTACTATTTCCCCTGCTTTGTCTACCAGATCTCCAAAGTGATTGAAAAGACGCTCGGATATACCGATGCCTCCCGGAAATCCGTCATATATAAATACAACTCCCCTGTATTTTTCCAGGAGGGATACCCCCCCGATATCCCATCTATCACACATGGCCAGGAGAGGTGTTACCGCAATCAGCAGGTGCTCGGCTGCATGCAGCCCCCCTGCCAGGTCACCTTTAAACCCTGAAAGGGGAAGCTCAAACCATATGGCAGCCGTGTCAAACTTGATAGGGTTCATGGTAATCTCGTGACGACTAACAACTTTATCAAATTTCTTCAGCATGTAACCAGATACTATTTCCGTTACAGTTACATTTCCGTACTTTAAGGTTACTTCTCCTATTTTTTGTTCTTTAACAACCATATTTGCCTTCACATACGTTTCAGAAAGAGCTGTGGTATATAAGTCTTTGTCCAGAGGCTGGACATTTATAATCTTTTTCCCTTCATTAAAATCTGTAACCCTGTAAGGTTTGGTCCTGTGCATGAAAACAGCTCCGGGATGCGCCTCTAAATAAGCCTGCCTCTTATTTAAAACCTCCAGGACTTTATTATTACATACAAGCCTGTACTCTTCATTATCAAAGGAGGATAGGTTCACCCCAAAGCAGGCACCCTTTCCGGCAAAAACATAATTCTCCTTCCCCTGGGGGCTTCTTGCTGTTTTTGGCTTTTGTATTAAACTTCCTTCCTGAACCAGTTCGCTAGCAGTTTCGCCGTATTTCCTGCCAAACCAGGACTCATCATCCCTTCCCAGGGGCAGTTCCTCGGCAGCACATAACAGGTGTTTGCTTAAAATGTTTTTATTCTCCAGGGATATTACTGCCTGCTCAATAGGTTCTTTAAACAAGTAATTGGGATGAGAAAGAATGTAACTGTCTAGAGGATTATCATAAAGCAGCTGCAGCACCAGTGCTTCCCGGCCAGACCTGCCGGCCCTTCCTGCTCTCTGGTGAAATGATGTTATAGTTCCCGGGTAACCCCCAATTACAACTGCATCCAGCCCTCCTATATTTACTCCCAGTTCTAAGGCATTGGTAGAAGCAATGCCTTTAAGTCGGCCTTCTTTCAGGTCCCGCTCTAACTCCCTCCGTTCTTCAGGAAGATACCCGGAACGATAAGAAGATATTCCTTCTGCGCTCTGTCCTGCCCAGTGAGCAGTTAATTCAGCCATCTTTCGGCTAACTGTAAAACATAGAGTCTGCATATTCATTTTTACACAGGAGGCAAAAAGTTCAGCTGTTTGCAAGTGGGGTGACTTGTCGGGAGTTTTCCCGGTATCCCAGAATATGAAGGTCTTCCTGCCTCTGACACTGCCGTCATTTTTAACAAGATCAAATTCTTTCCCCACCAGCTTGCAGGCATGCTCTTGAGGGTCTGCCATTGTAGCCGAGGCCATAATGAATTGGGGATCTGACCCATAATATTTTAATATACGCTGCAATCTTCGCAGCAAGAATGCTACGTTTGTTCCGTATATTCCTTTATACCAATGGCCTTCATCTATAACGATGAATTTAAGATTGATAAAGAAATTTTTCCACAGTTTATGCCAGGCAAGATACCAGTGAAAGGCATGGGGGTTGCTCAATACTATACGGGACTGCTGCCTGATTTTGGGACGACTTGACTTGGGAGTATCCCCGTCATATACTGACGCCCTGGTGTTAATGCCTATTTTTTGTTCCATTTCCTTTATTTCTTTGAGCTGATCATAGGCCAGAGCTTTCATAGGATACAAATATAGAGCTGTTCCCTGAGAGTCCTGTAAAAGTCTTTCAAAAACAGGAAGGTTAAAAGCCATGGTTTTTCCAGATGCCGTAGCCGTAACCAGAACAATATTTTTGCCTTCCCTGGCCTTTTGAATTACCTCCGCCTGGTGGCTATACAACTTCATTTTTTGTGGAGACAAGTATTTTTTTAATTGAGCTGGAAGGTCTGGCTGAATTTTTTTATGTTGAGCATCTTGTTCAGGCAATTCCATAATAGAGGTTACATGACGATTTTGTAACCTGCTGTTTTTAATTGTATAGACAAACTCTTTTATATCAGACATATTTTACCTCTTTTTTTAACATATTTGCTATTTATTATAACATAACAACCCTGTTTAGAATATATGTTCCCTTAAATTTTTTAAGGCTCTTACCAAAAAAAGCCACCGGAACACTAAACTCCCCGTGGTGGTTAATTTATTTCAATGGCCTTAAACAATTATGATCTATTCTTCTTCAGTTATATCCTCATATGCCTTGCCAGCAATTTTAGCCGCTGTGTTATTCCTCTTCTTTCCCGGGAGGCAAAGAGAAAATAAAGGCACTTCCTCCCTGGTCTAAATTAACTGCCCTTATCTTCCCCCCGTGAGCCTCTACAAAGCTCAGGGCAATAGAAAGGCCCAGGCCGTTGCCCTCGTCCCTTCCCTGGCCAGCCTTGTAAAAGCGTTCAAAAACAAAGGGAAGATCTTTTTCTGGTATTCCCGTCCCAGAGTCCTCTACTTCCAGGATGAGTTCTCCTTCCTTCTTCCTGGCCCCTAGTCTAACCTTTCCCCCATCAGAGGTAAACTTAAAAGCATTGGCTAGAAGGTTTACAAAAACCTGCGTGATGCGGTCTTCATCTAAAACCCAGCTTTGCAGATTTTCCTGGACCTCTATACTGAACTCCAGCCCACGTTCATCAGCTTCATGCTGAAAAACAGCCCCGGCCCGCTGTAAAAGGTCTTTAACCTCTACTTTCTGGTAGTTTAGAGGAAGCTTTCCGGCTTCGGCCAGGTTTATGACTTCCAGGTCACTGGCCAGCCGGCCCAGGCGCAGAACTTCATCATGAAGGGAAGAAAGAAGTTCAGGGGTGGGCTTTAGTTTCCCTGCNTGCAGGGCTTCAAAATTACCTCGCAATACNGTCAAAGGTGTCCTCAGTTCATGGGAAACATCGGCCACCAGGCTGCTGCGTAGCTTTTCGTTTCTTTCGATGCTTTCAGCCATAAGATTGAAAGCCCTGCCTAACTCACCAATTTCATCTTCCCCGGATAGTTGGACCCTGTGCTGAAATTCCCGCCGGGCAAACCTCTGGGCTGAATTCGTTAAAAGGGCCAGGGGACGGGTAATCTGACGGGTAAGAAGAAAACTAAGCAGGGCCCCAACGGCCAGGGCAGCCAGCCCCCCGTAAAAAACCGCACCCAGGACTGAATAGGAAAATTGTACTTCTAGGGGGACCAGGGTCCTGTTGACCCGGGGCTGCATGATAAGAATTCCCACCTGTTCTTCCCCTGCAAAAAGGGGGCGACCTTCCTCCCTGATATCAGCGGGCAATATTTCTCCCTTCCTTTCCTGGGCCGAGTCCAGCACTACCCTGCCTTCGGCATCAGTTAAAAGGAGCTCCTCTCCGGGAGCCACACCCAAATAGTTTGTCCTTTCCTGTTTTAAAGGACCGGCTGCTTTCCTCCCTTTAGCCCGCTGTAAAAATATTTCATCTACTTCCTCCCAGCTGCCCCTTTGCAGGTAATAAGATTCCAGGGCATATTCCCAGTGTTCCAGGAGCATGTGGCGGTAATCTTCCATATAGCGGTCAAAAATGCCGCTGATGTAAAGGCGTGAGGTAAAAGCCATCACCACTACGGCTACGGCAATGACAATTACAAAAGCAACCATTATCTTTTTATTTATTCTCATGCTAACCATTCCTTCCTAACCAAAACCTAAACTCATGGTTACCCTTTACTGGATAAACTTGTACCCTAAACCAAAAACAGTAACAATGCGAGTAGGGTGAGCGGGATCATCTTCGATTTTCTTGCGCAGGTTCCGGATATGGGTGTCTATAGAACGCTCGTAACCGCTGTAGGCTTCCCCAAGGCAGGATTCCAATAGCTGTAAACGGCTAAAGACCCTGCCGGGATGACGGGCCATTAAACTGAGAATGTTAAATTCCGTAGGTGTGAGAATAATTTCTTTTTTTGCTTTTTTTACGTAGTGACTATCAATATCTATTTCCAGGTCTCCCCTGAGCACAAACTTATCCCTTTTCTCCCTTAAATTTTCTTGCTCTCCCTCCTGGTTTCCCGTACGCCGCATGACAGCCCTTATCCGGGCTGCCAGCTCCGCCAGGCTAAAGGGTTTGGTTATATAGTCATCAGCCCCTGTTTCCAGGCCTAGCACCCGGTCTGTTTCCTGGGACCGGGCGGTAAGCATAATAACAGGTATGTCCCTTGATTTTTCACAATGACGCAGTTTTCTACAAAGCTCTAGCCCATCTATATCCGGCAGTATAAGATCTAAAATCAACAGGTCAGGAAAATGATCCTTCATAAGTTCTTTCCCCCGGGCTCCATCTCGTCCCCAATAAACGGTCATGCCCTCTTTTTCCAAATAGTTTTTGATCATCTGCCCGATTTTTTCCTCATCTTCTATTAAAACCACCCTGTAATCCTGGAGCAAAGGAATCCTCTCCTTTAATTCTGGCCTGGTTGAATAATAATGATTCGTTCTACCTTATTATACTGCATAAAACCTGCTTTTAAAATCTTTGGCACCAGAAAAGACTTAATCTTGACAAAACCTTAACAACTTCTTGAAAAGATATTGAAAACTAAAGGATATACTAAAGGTGACATCAAGGAAAGGAGGTGAATTATTTATGGGTAAAAAATTAATGGTCCTTCTTATAGTAGGGCTGCTGGTCTTGGGAACTACCCAGGCTGTGATGGCCTTCGGTCCAGGAAAGGGCCAGGAAGTAGGACCCGAGGGGAAGGAAGATAACTGCTGGTTTATCACCCTTCCTGAAGAAATTCAGGAAAAAATAGCGGAAATTAGAGAAAACTACCAGGAAAAAATAGCTTCTCTCCGGGATAATCTGAGGAGCCAGAAGCAAGATAAGGCCTTTGAAGGTTCCCTGGAAGCCCGGGAACAATTAGCAGAGGTAAAAGAAGAAGTCAGGACTGAAATAACAGAGGTAATGCCAGAGGAATACCAGGAAAAAGCAAAGGAAATGGGCCCCGGAAAAAAATGTGGCCCCGGCGGGAGAATGATGATGAAAAACTACGGAGCCCAGGGCTCTGATTAACCTCTTTTAATTGGTAAAGCAGCAGGATTTTCCTGCTGCTTATTTCTTTAATCTTCTTTTCTGGACATAAAATTCGGATTAAAAATTCACAAATAATTACACAACACTTTTTGGTTAAAAACTTTTGATAAATTTATATTAGNAATAAAACCCCTCTCTACGGGGGNNTATAAGTGGNGCGCCCGGCAGGATTCGAACCTGCGACCTCCTGATTCGTAGTCAGTTACTCTATCCGGCTGAGCTACGGGCGCATATTTTTTATTTTTATATAAATATGGCGGAGAGAGAGGGATTCGAACCCTCGATACGGGCTTTAACCCGTATAATCGCTTAGCAGGCGACCGCCTTCAGCCAACTCGGCCATCTCTCCATATAGCTTCTCATGATTTTTGTGTAATTTCTTATGGCGGAGGGGGTGGGATTCGAACCCACGGCTCTTTCGAGTCACCGGTTTTCAAGACCGGCTCCTTAAGCCACTCGGACACCCCTCCAGAACGTAATTAAAAGTATAACATAGGAGATTTTCTTTGTCAATAATCCCTCTAAAACCAAGGCTTTCCCCCTTTTTAGCAAGTTCATCTTTTATTCCTGGGAGATATCCTTCCGTCTTTTAGCTGGGAAAAATAAGGCTTTAAAACTTCAGGTATTCTAATGCTCCCGTCTTCCTCCTGGTAGTTCTCTAAAATTGCTGCCACCGTTCGGCCGACGGCAAGTCCTGAGCCATTTAAAGTATGCACAAACTGCGCCTTCTCCTTGGAAGAAGGCCTGTAACGAATATTGGCACGCCTGGCCTGGAAATCCCTGAAGTTGCTACAGGAAGAAACCTCCCTATACTCTTCGTAAGCAGGCATCCATAATTCCAGGTCATATTTTTTAGCCGCAGCAAAACCCAAATCACCGCTGCACATAAGAACNGTCCTGTAGGGCAGCTGCAACAGCTGCAGAACCTTTTCCGCGTCCCTTACCAGCTTTTCCAGTTCCTCCTCTGATTGTTGGGGGGTAGTAAACTTTACCAGCTCCACCTTATTAAACTGATGCTGGCGAATAAGTCCCCGGGTATCCCTTCCATGGGCGCCGGCTTCTGCCCGAAAACAGGCACTGTAGGCTACATAATATTTGGGCAGCTCCTCAACAGGCAATATTTCATCCCGAAAAAGATTTGTTACCGGTACCTCTGCCGTAGGTATAAGGTAATAGTCTGTGCCCTCTATTTTAAAAGCATCTTCTTCAAACTTAGGCAGCTGTCCTGTCCCCACCATGCTGTCCCGGTGCACCATAAAGGGCGGCAATACCTCCATATAGCCGTGTTCCCGGGTATGTAAATCCAACATAAAATTAATCAAAGCCCTCTCCATCTGTGCCCCCAAGCCATAATAAAGGGCAAAGCGGGTTCCTGTAATTTTCCCGGCCCTCTCAAAATCAAGAATTCCCGCCTCTATACCCAGATCCCAGTGGGCCTTAGGTCGATAGTTAAAGTTGGGAGGCTCTCCCCATTTCCTGACCGTTACATTATCTTCTTCTGTATCTCCGGCAGGAACATCCTCGTCAGGTATATTGGCAATATTCAACAGTATATTATTCATTTCCTCCATTACATTTTTTACCTGCTGATCAAAGTCCTTGATTTTTTGACTTACCGTCTTCATTTCCGTAATCATTTCCGCGGCATCTTCATCACTTTTTTTCCTGCGGCCAATTTCCTCAGAAACTACATTTCTCCGATTCTTCAATTTTTCAACTTCAAAAAGCAGCTCTCTTCTTTCGTCATCCTTTTTTATCAAATTATCCAGGTTTACAGTTTCCCCTTTTTTCTCCAGGGCATCCCTGACCTGTTGAATATTCTGCCGGATATATTTTAGATCTAGCACAATTACACACCTCCTCTAATGGCCTAATTTTATTATCATTAATATTACATCTCCTGGGGAGCTTTTATACCCAGCAAGTACAGCCCATTCACCAGAACCTGCCTTACCCCGTCAATAAGCAAAAGCCTGGCTTCCTTAAGCTCTTTTTCTGCAGTTAACACGGGGCAGCGGTGATAAAAATAATTAAATTCTCTAGTCAGATCTATAAGATATCGGGCCAAAATCGAAGGCTTATAATTATCTGCAGCCCGTTTAATGTTTTCACTAAACCTTGCCAGGTAGGAAATAAGGCTTTGTTCTTCCTCTCTGCTTAGCAGGCTGAAATCTGCCTGAGGAGAAATATGAGCATCCTCTTTTCTTAAAATACTGCAGATCCTGGCATGTGCGTACTGAATATAGGGAGAGGTTTCTCCACTAAAGTCTAAAACTTTATCCCAGTCAAAGTCTATATCTTTTACTCTGTCATTGCTTAAATCCCCAAATATTACTGCTCCAATACCTACCATCTCTGCAACTTCTTCCTTACTTTCCAGGCCAGGGTTTTTTTCTTCTATAATTTCCCGGGCTAAGCTTACCGCTTTATCAATTACATCCTCTAAAAAAATAAGGTTTCCCATCCTGGTAGACATCTTGCCCTCTTTAAATTTTATTAACCCAAAGGGCACGTGAACACACCTGTCAGCCCAGGGAAATCCCATCAGTTCCAAAACCTTAAAAAGCTGTTGGAAGTGCAGAGACTGGCCCGCCCCCACTACATAAATAAGCTTGTGAAAATTATATTCTTCAAAGCGGTAAATAGCTGCACAAAGGTCCCTGGTNGCATATAAGGTTGCTCCATCCTTTTTTCTTAACAGGCAAGGAGGCATATTATAGGACTCTAAGTCTACAACAAGAGCTCCATCACTCTCCTTGACGATATTATTCTCTTCTAACATTTTTATGGTTGGAGAAAGCATCTCGTTATAAAANCTTTCTCCCTGTTCTGCGTCAAATTTTATATCCAGCCGGTCATAAACCCTCCTAAATTCCTTTAAGCTTAAATCTTTAAATTTTGCCCACATGCAAACAGCTTCCTCTTCTCCCCACTCAAGGTTTTTAAAACAACTCCTGCCTTCCTCTTCGAGGCTTTCGTTTTCAGACGCTTCTTTATGAAACTGAACATAGAGTTCATAAAGATAGGAAATAGGATCATCTTTTAATTTTTCCTCGTCACCCCAGTGTTCATAAGCTGCTATGAGCTTGCCAAACTGTGTGCCCCAGTCCCCCAAATGATTTATCCCAATACAGTTGTAGCCCAGCGCTTTGTACAGCCTGTAAAGGGAGTTGCCAATAACCGTGGAGCGAAGGTGCCCTATACCAAAAGGCTTGGCAATATTAGGAGCAGAAAAATCAATAACTACATTCTCCCCTTCCCCTTCCTCCAGATACCCAAAAAATTCTCTATGCTCACATATATCCTTCAAGGTTTCCCCGGTTAACTTTTCCCTGTTGCAGAAGAAATTTAAATAAGGACCAGCATTATGTGCTTCTTTTATCCATTCCCCGGGTTGAATCTTATCCGCCAGATACTCTGATATTTCATGGGGACTACGTTTCCATGACTTTGATAGAATAAAACAGGGGAAAGCGTAATCTCCCATTTTAGGATCCGGTGGAATGCTCAAATGCTGATCAATTTCTTCTTCAGTCATATCAACTAAAGTAACTAAGTTATTTATTATTTCTTGTTTAAATTTAAACATCACGATTCCCTCATTTCTACATATTGAACCTACCGCTTATTATAACCAAACTATTCCAATATATCAACAAATCGATGCANTTTTCATCTACTGTTCAGGATTTATACACAGAGGTTTATACAAGTACCCCTGTATTTCTTCTGTAAATCCAGGTAAAAAAGGTTTCTCTATTCCATCTACCGTTATTTTAATTCTTTCTTTATCCAGGTTTTTAGTCAGCGATGCCGTTAACCCATCCAGTATAACCCATGCCCTGGCTCGAAGCTGTGGATCTTTAGGCCCTTTAAAAAGCTCTAAGAAAGTACTGCTTAAGTCCAGTAAAATCACCTTTTCTTGTATTTCTACCCCCTTTACTGTCACCGCAGAAGGCAAAAAACTTGTTACTTTCCGAAAATATTTGCTGGCTAAATGATAGGCCTTGCTTTCTTCATCTTTTTCCTCATCATTTATATTTAAAGTAGCTTCCCTGGGAATCAGGTAATACCTGAACCCGGAACGGTAGGGTAAATATAAAACGGGGGAAGCTTTTTTTACCTTACTGCTCTCAAAGGGCTCCCCAATATGAATCCCCGGGTCACCAAATTTCTCCCTTTTTTCTCCATCAATTAGAAATTTCACCTTTTCTACACCGGAAAATTGAGTTACCGTAAGTAGGAGGGAATCTATTATACCCTCCCCCTGGGAAGAGCCCGCTATCTGCTCCAGTTCCTCCGGTAAATCTAAATATAACACATCATCTTCTAAATTTATTCCTATTTTTACACTTTTAGGTATTGTTCTCACTAAATAGCTATCCTTTTTGGGACCTTTTACCAGCTCCTCTATAGCCGCTCTTATGATATCATTTGTATTCCCCACATTTCGGCTGACAGGAACCAAAACCATGGCATTTTCATCATGAAAATAAAGATTAACACTGTTGTTATCTTCATCATTATAGCCACAATACACAGAAGGAGTATAATAAATTACTTCCTCACTACGGGGAGCAAATTCTCCCAAGGTTTTCCTGTCCAGGTTTAATATAAATACATCACCGTCNTCACAGCCTACTACTAGATATGTGCCTGAACTGTCCAAAGCAATCTTCTCTATCCTGCTNCCTACCTCAATCTCCCGGCGGAGGCGCCCGTCTGAATCAAACACGTTTACCAGGGTAAAGTCTTCACTGTAATGTCTCCAGGAGGCCACCACGATTCTCTGTCCTTCTTCCGAGAGAGCTACCTGAGAATCATCCCTGATTCTTTTTTGCCACAACAGCTCCCCTTCAGCACTAAAATAAAATAAATTATCATCGCCCCCTCCAAAATGGTTATAGGCCAACAAATAGTTTTCATTTTGTGACATTATCAGATGGCTTATGTCAACTCCCGGATCGTAATCCCAAACCTTATTTCCTTTTCTGTCAAAAAAATATATTTTGTCCTCAGAAACAGCTGCTACATGATTGCCATCTTGAGTTATTTCTGCCGTTAANAATCCTGTTTTCTTCCATAAAACTTCACCCTTCTCTTTTAAGAAAGCTAGCTTTACTGTTTCTTCCTCCGCACTTAAAANTATGCTNCTTTTGCCATCAGAACTCATTTTCGCCGTTAAAAGCCGGGGNATTTTTTTCTCCCAGATAATATTTCCTTCCTCATTAAAGAAAAGTACCTTTTTATTATCTGTATCTAAAACATCCGCTGCTGCTGCCATGATTTTGCTGCCATCATCTGAAATCTCCATATTAATCAGGGATAATTCCAGATGATTCTCCCACAATATTTCACTATCCTGAAAAACACTAACTCTTCCGTCTTTAGTTCCTGCTGCCACAGTTTTACCGTCGGGAGTAAAAGCTGTCTTTGCTAAAGGCTTATCAAATGCTTTTTCCCATATAAGCCTGCCATCCAGGTCCAGAAGCGCCAGCCTGTTGTTGGAACTTATCATTACCCTGTGCCCATCATCGGTGATTTTTACTTCATCTATGATAATTTGAGGTAAGAGCATAGAAAATCTTCCCTCTAAAATCCTTTCCTGTTGGGAATCTTTCTCCCCGGCAGTAATAGGTTCTACCGGAGTTCCCTTAACATCCCTCCCCGAGGGCATTATTGTTTCACAGCCACTAAAAACTAATAACATAACCACCAGGCATAGTTTTAAATACTTAGAATGTAAAACCTCCATATATTGCTCCTCCTGTTATAAACACAGTTTAATTAAAAGTATTATTCTATTCTTTTCTTTTTCCTGTAAAAACAGCTGTAAAATATTATTAAATATTTTTAACATGGCAAACGTTTTGCATGCTGCCTGCAGCTGTCCTGTAATTATTCACTGCTTTTTTTAGGAAGAGTAAAATAAAGTGTGGTTCCATAATCCAGCTTGCTGTCAAGCCATATTTTACCGCCATGGGCTGTAATTATTTCATAACATATAGCCAGCCCCAGTCCTGTTCCTCCCATTTCCCTGGAACGGGTCTTGTCTACCCGGTAAAAACGCTCAAATACCCTGGGCAGATCCTCTTCGGGAATTCCTGGGCCAGTATCTTTAACCTTAACCAATATTTCTTCTCCTTGATCCTGGGCTTCAACCTTAACCCAACCTCCCTCGGGAGTATATTTAATTGCATTATCTAAAAGATTTATTAAAACCTGCTTTATTTGATCATCGTTAATTTCAACAGGTGGAAACTGAGGTAAATCCCAAGCCAATTCCAGCTGGTTTCTTTCAGCCCAGGGCAGCATTCTCACCAATACATCTTGAAATAATTTATTAATATCTGTTTTTCTTAAATCATGTTTGTCCTTTAACGACTCAAGCCTGGTAATACTCAATATATCTTCAACCAGGGAGGAAAGCCTTTCCATTTCCATGTCCATATCCCTTAAAAATTCTTTGCCCTCATCTTTGGCCAGATCATATTCCAGCATAGTTTTGACTATCAGGTTAACTGAAGATAAAGGGGTTCTAAGCTCGTGGGAAACATCGGCAATAAATTCCTTTTGCATTTTTTCTAGTTTTTTCTGGCTGGTAATATCCTGTAAAACAGCTACTGACCCCACAAATTTTTTGTTCTTTTCACTTAAAAGGGGAGANACATTCAACTGGAAAATATAATGGTCAAACTCCAGTTCACCTAATATTTCCTCTCTGCTGTTTTTTACTTTTTCAAAGTATTTATCTAATTTTTCATGAATATTAATTTCTTTTAAACTTTTCCCCATATTTTCTGAAGCTTTAAATTTAAACGCCTTTTCAACTACCGGATTGGCCATTATCAGCTTATCTTCATAATCTACAGCAATTACCCCGTCAACCATGTTTGTTAGAATGGCCGTAAGTTTATTCCTTTCCGTAGAAACTTCATTAATAGTATTTTTCAGCTGGTGGGTCATCTCCCGAAGTCTGGCAGCCATAGTATTAAACTGCATGGTAAGCTGCCCCACCTCATCATAATCAATTATCCTAATGTTTTGCTCCAGGTTACCCCGGGCAATTTCCCTGGTTGCTGAAGTAAGCGCCAGAATGGGCTGGGTAATTTTTCGGGCAAAAATTGACCCTATAATACCCACAAGTATAAGTGACAAAATCAAAATATACGTCAGTATATTTCTAATATCAGAAAGGATCTCATAAATAGAACTTAGAGAATAAGAAAGAAAAACAGCTCCCCGGGACGTTTCTCCATTAGTAACTGGAACTGCTACTTGCATAACCCACTCATTAGTTTTCGGACTCTTTTGAACACTGTACCCTTCTCCTTCGTGCCAGGCCTCTTCTATTTCCTCCCTCTCCAGCTGGCTGCCGATTAAACCCTCTACCCTTACGGAATCGCCTACTACCATATTATTGCGATCAACAATAATCACTCGGGCTCCTACCTGGCGGCTGAAATCTTCCGCCAGGCTGCTTAAGGCAACGTAATTTCCATCTTCCACCATATGTCTCTCGGAAAAATCCGCCACCAATCTACCCGCGCTGTTTAATACTTCCCTCTGATAACCCAGGTAATACTGTTCTAACAGGTTAAGCAAGAAAGAGTTGAAAAAGAGAGTAACAAGAAAAATTATTACTACGTATGTCAAGGTAAGCTTAGTGCGAATGCTGCTGTACACTAGCGACCCTCCCTAAACTTATAGCCTGTCCCCCAAACTGTTAGTACGTAACGGGGATTACTAGGGTCTGATTCTATTTTTTCCCTTAAGTGCCTTATATGGACATCCACAGTACGGGCATCACCATAGTAGTTATATCCCCATATCTGCTCCAGCAACTGTTCCCGGGAATAAACCCTGCCCGGATTGGACGCCATTAAATTAAGGAGAGCAAATTCTTTAGAAGTCAGGTCTATTTCTTCTCCTTTCACCCTTACTTTATGCTGGTAAAGGTCAACTTGCAGATCCTGTATTTTCAATATGTTTTTTAAGGAAGACCCTTGAGGTTCACTGCGGCGCAGGATAGCCTTCACCCTGGCCAGGAGTTCCCTGGGATTAAAGGGTTTGGTTAAATAATCGTCAGCTCCTAATTCCAGTCCAAGAATCTTATCTATATCGTCTCCTTTGGCTGTCAGCATTATTATAGGTAAATCCATACTTTTCCTAACCCTGCGGCATACCTCAAAACCGTCTACTCCTGGAAGCATAAGATCAAGAATAATCAAATCGGGATTATCTGATTCTACTTTATTCAAAGCCTCTTCTCCATCATAAGCAGAAATCACCTGGTAGCCATCCTTTTCTAGATTATAAGTTAAAGTTTTTACTAGGGTCTTCTCATCGTCAACAAGGAGTATTTTTTTCTTCATTGCCTCACCTCTTAATACTTTTTATATTCTCTTTCTACCTCCTGAAAATCCTGCCACACTGGCTTCTTTTTTTTAGGATCCCTTAAAAGGGCTGCTGGATGAAAGGTTGGCATAATTTTAAATTCGTCTTTTTCTACCCATTTGCCCCGTAAACGGGTAATTTGGGCTTTAGGATTTATTAATATTTTGGCAGGAACAGCCCCTAAACTAATTATAATTTTAGGTTTAATGATTTCTATCTGCTTTTGGAGGTGGGGATAACAGGCTTTTATTTCTTCCGGTCCAGGATTCCTGTTATTGGGGGGACGGCACTTTACCACGTTAGCTATATAAACCTCCTGTCTGTCGGTATTTATAGCTTCTAGAATTTTATCCAGGAGTTTACCGGCAGCGCCTACAAATGGTCTGCCCTGCTTGTCCTCTTCACCTCCCGGGCCTTCCCCTACTAGCATAATAAGAGCATGGGGATTGCCTTCACCAAAAACCACCTGCCGGCAGCCCTTACGGAGTTGGCAATTTGAGCAGCCTTTGACACCTTCTTCCAGATTTTTAAGATTCTCCGCCTTTTCCTGTTCCATAAAACCCTCGGCCCCTTTCCATGTGTTTATTATGTTATTTTAACATATTGAATAAGGGTTGTGGAATAAATAAGATAATAAAATAATTAAAGACCCCCTATAGCGGGAGCCTTTAATTATGTTTAACTTTCTTTAACCGGCAGCATCTATCAAAAGTCGGTGGAAACGTTCATCCTCCGTAAGTTCAGGATGAAAGGAGGTTGCCAAAAGGTTTCCCTGTCTGACAGCTGCAATTTTATCTTCAAAAAAACTTAATATTTCCACACTGGGACCAGCCCGGACAACTATAGGTGACCTGATGAAAACGCCCCTAAAAGGCTTATCTCCCCATAGAGATACTGTCAGATCTGTTTCAAAGCTTTCATTCTGGCGACCGAAAGCATTTCTCAACACACAAATATCTATAAGCTTAAGGTGAGGATGCTCTCCTTCAATTTCAGCCGCCATTAAAACCATCCCGGCACATGTGCCATAAACAGGTTTACCCTCCTGGGCCATTTTAATTATTTT
>SL_8KL_010_SEDDRAFT_10002683_pt1 | contig 14894 bp, 14 predicted proteins | sample SodLakKL_010_SED_4_FD_11160 | JGI IMG/M metagenome (IMG submission 11160) | reverse complement strand
GATTTGGCAGAATTGAAGGGAAGCACTTTCACCATAACAAACTACGGCTCTATCGGAGGTACTTATGGAGTTCCAATAATAAATCCACCTAATGTCGCTGTCCTAGGCACCGGAAAGATAAGAGAACTGCCTAGAGTTGTTGATGGAGAGATAGTTCCGAGAAAAGTGATGCAGTTGAGCATTTCTTTCGATCATCGTGTCGTTGACGGTGCTGAAGTAGCTGGATTTATGAATACGTTGATTGACTACTTGGAGAATCCGGAGAAAATACCTTTAGAGGGAGCTAAGGATTGAGATTCCAACTCTCTCTTTCATATTTTTTGTTTACCAGTTCTTCTGCCTCTTCGAACTCTTTATCTGAAAGATGTTCGATAAAGTATTCTTTTCCATTCAAAAATCCATATTTTAAAGCGCTATAAAGTTCTGAGAAGGAAATGTCTTTCACTCTAGAAATTCCGATTACAGGAGACATTTTGGAAGGTATATACTTATCTGAGGAATCGTTTTTTTTCAGTAAAGAGAACATTTCTTCCTCATCAGGCTTGTATAGTACGGTCCCATGTTGAAGTACTGCTTTCTTAGTGATTTTTTGAGCGTTTCCAGAAATTTTCTTATCTCCAATGAAAACACTGTTCGGTTCGACGAAATCAGCGCTTATTTTCATTTCTTTAAGTGTCTTGACTACTATACCGCATATTTCTCTGTATATCTTCGTAATATCATCGGGAAAATGATTTCTAGGCGCAATCACACTATAAACGAGTTCTCCTCTAGGGGCATGGTACATACTGCCTCCGCCGCTAGATCTGCGTATCACGTGTATGTCTCGAGATCGGCAGAGTTCCAAATTAACTTCGTTGTTCACTTTTTGACTCCTTCCTATAGTTAACGTTTTACTTTCCCACTCCCAGAATCTTATCATGGGTGTTCTAGTCCTAGAGACTTTGTTTATTAAAACTTCCTCTAGAGCTATAGCTGTATGTGGATCCATTTTCGTTTTAGGGACAAATCTCCACCGCATCTTGTTTTGAATGGATATGGATAATAAATAATTTAGCGTAGGATATGTTATTTTTTGAGAGCGTGTGAGAGATTTTTTATATGTTTATACAAGATAGGTGAAACATGTATGATAAGGTCGTAGTACCTACAGATGGATCTAAGATTGCTGAAATCGGCGTAGATGAGGGTTTACATCTTGCAAAAAGCCTAGGTATACCCGCTCTTTGTCTCTACGTGATTGACATTTCTACGCTCGAAGAGTTTGATAGAGGAGAACAAGAAAATGCACGGAGAGGGATAAAGAACATCGGTGAAAAAGCATTGGAAACAGTTAGGAAGAAAGCCCACGAGATGGGAGTTGATATCGAGACTCGGAATCTTCTCGGCAAACCACACAAAAGGATCCTCGACGTTTCCAACGAAGGAGATATAATCTACATGAGCAGTCACGGTGCTTCTGGTTTCTCAGAATTGGTTTTTGGAAGCACTACCGAAAGGGTCATACAGAATGCAGAGTGTACTGTGGCCGTAGTCAAAGCAAGGTGAAAAGATAAAATATCATCCCTATAAAACACTATTTATACTATTACCTACATCTATGCGTTATCTGAAAGGGGTGATAACAGATGCCGAAAACAGAGATGGCTGCCTGCGGCCTTATTTGCCAGGAGTGTTCTATTCTGAGATCTTCCTTCGATAGGGAAGAAGCGAAAAATTTCAGAAATTGGTTGCTCGATGTTGATCGACTTGACGAATGTATTGATGTTGACGAATTTATGCAAAAAGGACCTTACTGTACGGGTTGTCACGGAGATATCAAGACACACTGGGCGCCCGACTGCTGGATACTTGAATGTTGTGTGCATGACAAAGGTCTAGAAAACTGCAGTCAATGTGATCATTTTCCTTGCGATAGATTGATAGAATGGGCGAAAGAGAGCGAAGATTATACTGAAGCTCTTGAAAGGTTGAAAGGGAAAAAGTCGAAGGCCGCGGTCACCCCTTCGATCGGATAGTTGCCACTTCTGGTGGTTCTCCATATTCGAGAACAACCTCTATTCCTTCACAACATGCTCCTACCAATAGATGTAATAGTGCATCCCACAGTCCAAGTATGGAGATACGCTTTGTTTATTCTTCTGTATTGCGGATCTAAGGATCAATTCTTCACCGTTGGTTCCAAAACGCCAGGACTGCCTGTTCATCGCAGAAGGCGCCAAACGGGATAGTTTTACAGCTCTCTTCATCCACCTTTTGGCTTTATCAGAAAAATCTCCATCACAGAGTTCTGACAACGATTTTCTTTTCCTACTACCAGAGGCTAGTTTGGCTAATCTTTCAGTTATCGTTAGTAAATCTTTAGCTTTACCTAGTGGAGTTATCGCCAATATCTCTTCATCTTCTTCGATTTCTACTTCAGATGAGACTTCTTCTCTGTCGAAGAAACCCCCCATCCAACAAGTGTTCAAGCCTAAAGAAGTTGCTTCTAGTATCAGGCCTTCTCCGACAACACCAGCATGGATATTAGCTTTGAAATCATCTTCCGACGTTTTTCCTGTAATTATAGCATAACTCGAAGCACCAGTGATCAAGCCATAAGAACCGATAATGTTCTTTGAAACTTCACTGAATCCTTTTTGTTTTGTGATTACCCGGGAGAGTGGAAATTCTCTCTTCAACTCTCTCACCGATTTTTCTAAAATCTCAAGATCTTCTTCTATAGGTTCATGATAATATTTTCGTCTAGATGATCTTCGATGTACAGCTTTCTTCCATCTTTTGTAAGGAATATCTATTTTCATTCCGACGTTTTATCATATGTGATCGAACTTATAATTGTTGTTCATCTCTTCTCAAGAACGAACCAGACCCTTTCTGTTTCTTCGTCAGCCTCCGTTTTTTCCTCAATGTCTTTCAAAAAACTTAGCTCTTTAAATCCGACGTCTTCGAATAAGTTTCTTAAATCTTCAAAACTATAGCCTCTCTCTCGATGCACTTCTTCTATTTTTCTCCATTTCCCATCATCTTCACGTAAAAAAGATGTCAATTTTATACTAGTGATATGCTTCTCTTCATCATAGTTCTGTTCAATCATGTCGAATATTTCTCTTGAATCTTCCTTCACCATGGTCTGCTCCTCCCAGACCTCTTCCATCACATAAATTGTGTTCATATCGAATACAAATATTCCACCTTTCCGAAGAGAATTATACACGCCCTTGAAGACTTCTAACAATTCATCTTTATCGAGTATATAGTTCAGGCTGTCATACCAACAGGTGACCACATCGAACCGTCCTTGAAAAAAGAGTTCTCGCATATCCTGAATTTTAAAATCGATCTCTTCATCCACATCTTTTTCCTTAGCGATCTCGATCTGTTCACGAGATATGTCTATACCCACTACGTCAAACCCCTTCTCTGCCATCTTCACAGCGAAAGTCCCCTCCCCACAGGCTATGTCTAGTAGATTTTTACCTTCAACACCGAATTCTTCCAACAGTTTTGGAAGTATGTCTGCCATGGCTTTACTGAATTCAGGATATTTTCTAGAGCTATAAACTTCGGCAAAACCTTCGTATATTTTCTGGTTTGATCTTGCCCCTTTTACTTTTATAGCATCCTTGGAACATACTCTCATGCATTCTCCACAAAAGATGCATCCATCTCTATCTATCATTGGATATTTCTCAATTGTTATCGCATCTCTCGCACACCAATTCACACATTTTCCGCAGAGAGTGCAATCTTCTTTTTCGACTACAATCCTATTCCGCTTCATAATTACACCTAGAAGACCAAAAGTGTGTTCAGATGCCTTTGTAGAAAGGCAGCATCGGACATGTCATTCCTGCATCTCCTTTCCAGAACTCTGAAATATTCAATTTAACCACGGTATATCCTGCCTCTTCAAGAATTTTACCCGTCTTCCTGTAAGCTTCTGGAAGTAAGATTTTACCATCCCCAATGTAAAGCATGTTTATTGGTTTATTCTTATATCTAGTATCTTGTTCATCCTTCTTTATCTCTACTAAGTCAAAGCCTTCGAAATAATCTGTATCGACTATATCGGGATAGACAGCGAGTGTGCCGTTCCCTATGAAGTTAACACTAGAGAGAAGATGAAATACTTCTGAGACTGGAATTTTAACAAATTCAATTTCAGGAAAATGCTCAGATAGTTGGTCTATACCATCCTCGTTAGTTCTATCTGAGATTCCTACGAATATTTTATCCTGATCCGTGACTAAAATATCGCCACCCTCTACTGTACCTGGAGGATCGACTCTTTTCACCTCATAACCTTCTTCAACAAAGTATTCCTCTATACTATCCTCTTCACCTCTTCTCTCCGCTACACCAAATCTACACATCACAGCAGTTTTTGATTTTTCACCAACAAGAGCAGTGTCCTGAATGAAGATACTATCTGGATAAGATTCAAGAGTAGGTAACTTCTCAACTTTTATACCGCTTTCCTCTAATAGATCTACATACTCTCTATGTTGATCTAGAACACTTTCGATATCTATAGTATCGTGGAGAGGATTTTTAGAGAGGCAATCCTTATAACTTTCGCCGGGTGGTCTTACTAATATTTTATCGAATAACCTATCCATGACTTCCACAGGATAAATGAAGATTCTACGGATATAAAATTATCTGAATATCGTACTTTAAACATTCAAAGAAATCTCCCTACTTTCTCAGGGATTTCCCAAATGGTCTCGGCAACCTCTACACCGGCTTTCTCAAAAGCCTTGATTTTACTCTCGAGCGTTCCTTTATCTCCTCTCACTATCGCTCCTGCATGTCCCATCTTTTTTTGCCTCGGTGCGGTCCTACCAGCAAGGAACCCTACTACGGGTTTTGTTCCCTTTTCCTTTATAAATTTACTAGCTTCCTCTTCCATACTACCCCCTATCTCACCGACTAGGACTATCACTTCCGTCTGTTCGTCTTCTTCTAGCATCTTCACGGCCTCGATCATCCTAGTTCCTACGATAGGATCTCCCCCCAAGCCCATCACGACACTTTGACCGACACCTATTTCAGTCAATTCTTCGGCTATCTCTCCTGTTAAACTCCCACTTCTCGAAACGATCGCTACATTTCCGGGAGTCATCACCGATGGAGAGGAAAGCATGCCCAATGCTATCTCGTTGGGTATGGTGATCCCTGGGACATTAGGACCTATATATCGGAAATTTTCACTTTCCTCCGCAGATTTTTTGATCTTCATCTCGTCTTGGTACGGAACCCAATCAGTGATCACAACACCGAATTTTATTCCCGCCTCTATAGCCTCGTTGACCGCATCTTCTACGTATGGTGCCGGGACGTAAATGGTAGAAACCTCGATATCGTGATGCTCGAGGGCCTCTTTAACAGTATCATAAACCGGAATTTCTTGAACACTTTCTCCTCCTTTCCCCGGAGTGACTCCAGCTACGATTTCGGTCCCATATTCTAACATGAGTTCTGTTTGTTTCCTACCGAGCCTTCCAGTGATACCCTGGACCAGTACTTTTGATTTAGAATCTATGAATATCCCCATACTTTTCATCTCCTTGAAGGCTGTTCTGTAGCCGCTTTTAAGCCTTCTTTAATATCCGTAAATAGATTTATATTCGAACCTTTCAAGAGTTCTTTTGCCTTCTCCACATAACGCTTCCGTCCTCGCACCACTAACACGATAGGTACATTGACATCCTTTTTTTCTTCGATTGCATCAATAAAGCCTTTTACCATTGCATCAGGGGGGCTTATCATGAAGCGTATATTGACCAGTATTGCTTTCACTTTGCTCTCCTCTTTCGCTTTTTTAAGCAAGAGAGTTAAAGCATCTTTCATCCTCTGCTCGCTGAGACCTCCTCCCGTGTCTAAGAATGCCGCTGGGGAATGCCCTTCACTGCTTATCAAATCCATCAGAGCCATGGCTAGACCAGCACCATTGGCCATAACAGCTATGCTTCCGTCCAAGTCCACATAATTCAATCCTTTCTCGCTACCCTCTCTTTCAAGAAGGTTTTCGATGTGACGACTCTTCTTCTTTTGAAATTCGGGATGGCGGAACAAAGAGTGGTCGTCAAGAACTATCTTCGAATCGGCAGCTATCAATTTTCCTTCTTTCGTTTCAACTAATGGATTTATTTCTGAGAGTTTTGCATCATATGTGTCAAACACTTTATAAAGTTTGAAGAGCACATCGCTGAAAGATTTAAAGGCACTCTTCTCAAGACCCAATTTCTTGGATATATTCCTAGCCTGATATGGTTTTAGACCGAAACGGGGATCGACCCTGATTCTTTCTATCTTCTCAGGACTTTTCTCAGCGATCTTTTCTATGTTAATGCCTCCTTTAGAACTAACTATGATCTCAGGAGTCCCTTTTTCATCTTCTCCCACTATACCACAGTAGATCTCTCTTTCGATATTCAATTGTTCCTCAGCAAGTAAAAGATCTACTTTGTGATCTTTCAGATCACTTCCCAGCAGTTTTCCGACCACTTCTTCTGCTTCTTCCTCGGTCTCTACGACTTTGATACCGCCGGCTTTTCCTCGCCCCCCAGTAGGAACTTGAGCCTTCAATACCATCGGAAGATCAATTTTATCGATCGCTTTTGAAACATCTTTTACGTCTTTGAGAACTATCCTTTCCGGAACTGGAATGTCGAACTCTTGAAAAAGATTTTTCCCTTCAAATTCTAGTAAACGCATATCTAATCGAAGCTGGACTTATGGGACCTGCTATAAAAGTTTTGGTCAGTATCATATGATAGGGTCAGATATATTGAATGATTAATCGGTACTCACCGTTTATCCATTAGAGCCTTCAGGCCGTTGTTCCATTCATCTTTAAAATCTTCATAACTTCTTTTCCCAGGTGTAAATCTTTTTTCAATCTCTGGTTTTTCCCATGAATGTATGATATCCTCATCTTTCAAAATATTACTGGCTAACATGAAAGTGCCGTAGGCTGAACCGTTCAATATCTTCGGCCTCTCTATACTTTTACCACTAAGATCAGCTATCAACTGTAGGAATTCGTCTATCCTCGATGCTCCGCCATCTGCGAGAACTTTTATCACTTCTACCTTTGAGATATCTTCTAAAGAATCGACAACTTCAGCACACCTCATGGCTAGTCCAGTCACAAGCCCATTGACTAGATCTTCTTTTGAAGTATCTATAGTGACGTTCATAATGGTTCCTTTTATACCTGGCTGTGCATAAGGACTCGCTAGACCAGAAAGGGCCGGAACAAAAACCAATCTGCATTTTTCATTTGCACTACATATCGAACTTATTTCAGAGTAATTATCTATCAAACCGACATTTTTTAGCCAATCGATAGCTGAGCCTGTAGAGTTAACAAAACCTTCGAGCAGATAAAGGGTCTTATCCTTACTGCTCAAAGCCACCATAGGATAGATGCCTATACCACCAGGCAATGGCTGATCACCGATGATCACGTCGATGAAACTCCCTGTTCCATTAGTCATATTTGTAGTTCCTTTTTTCACACCGCTCATATACACCGAAGCCTGCTGGTCCGCTATTATAGTCAAAAGAGAAGTCTCATAACCATCTATCTTGCCGATGATCTCATCATTTGTTACCAACTTTGGTAGTATGGTCGAGGGTAAATCGAGGATATCTAAAATATTATCGCTCCATTTCAAGTAAAAAGGATCGAAAAGTCCAGTAGCTGAAGCGTTCGTATAATCTGTCACGTGCCTACCGGTCAAGTTCCAAGTCACCCAGGTATCTATCGTACCGAATAAAGCGCTTTCCTCCTCCATGCTCTTATTCACTTTTCTCACATTGTTCATCAACCACTTAAGATGCATCGATGTATGGCTCGTACCAAAACTAACATAACTCAAATTAGCAATGTAAGCCCCTCTTTCGGTTTTTTTGATCGAGGGAAAAAACTTACCGATCCCATTTACTACGTCTCCAAGAAACTTACCGAATTTCACCTTGAATTTTGACGAATATTCTTCCACCAGGTCACTTGTTCTAGTGTCCTGCCAAGTGATCATATTATAGAGCGGCTCACCAGTGTTTTTATCCCATACCACGGAACTGCTCCTCTGGTTTGTTATAGCAACTCCAGAAGCACTCCCTAATTTATCTTCTATCCAATCTAACAACTCATAAACGGCGTCCATAACTTTGACTGGATCCTGTTCTACCCAACCAGGTTTCGGAAAAATCGGTTCTGTTTTTATCTCATTAGTTTTTAAAAGTTCGCCATTATTCGAAAATGCGAGTCCCTTGATGTTAGTGGTTCCAACATCTAAAATAAGTATATATTCTCTCATCTTATCTTCTCCATATCTCTCTCTGCGATGATAGATACTGAAGTGCCAGCTACATTATTTATAATGATTTCTCCCTTCTCAATAGGGGCCTCTACAACGACCCCTTCTACTGCCCCCATAACATCTTTTACCCTATCGAGGGAAATACTTTCCTCGGTCCTAACTGGAAGTCTAGGCCACTTAGCATCCTTTATCTTGATGGTCGTCGGCACAATTCTTTTAGGCTCTCGACCTTCTTGTTTCCCATAATCTTCTCCTATCTTGCACTGGTTCCCTTCTACAATAACTTCCTCTCCTATCTTTAATACAAGCCTACAACCTTTTGGACATCGAATACATAATGCCTCTCTCTCTTCTACCTCATCTGACATCAATGATCACCTCTTCTTCACCTGATAAAATATCTTTAGAGATAGAAATTTCTTCCAACATAGAAGGTCTTACATATCTTTTGACATGTCTCTCCAACACATCATCTCCACTTAATATCTCGATTTTTGGATTCTCCTTTTCTATGTCCGGCCTAAAAAAGGCGGAGAACTTCTCACCAGTTGTTTCATCAACCCTCTGGGGGGTCACAGTCATCACATTATCTCCCGGTTTTAATTTAATCCCTAAATTCTTTTCACTTTCTTTTTCTAGATATTTTTCTACTCCATCTGCTGCGATGAAAGAAGTCTTCACAGCATCATCTACATAATCGAAAATCTGTATAAGATTTCCTACGGAAAACACCCCATCGATAGTGGTCTCAAAGTATTCATTTACTATAGGTCCAGATGTGTTTTTGTCAACCTTACCCCCTAAGTCCTCTAACTTTTCGGAGTATGGTACCAATCCTACTGAGAGTATCACAGAATCACAACTATATCTTTCTTCAGTTCCTTTTATAGGCGCCCAGTCTTCATCTACTTCTACCAATTCAACACTCTTCACCTTTTTATCGCCTAAAATATTTCTTACGATCGTCCTCGGTCTGTAAGGTATATCAAAATCTAAAATACACTGCTGCGCGTTCCTGGGAAGCCCAGAAAAAAACTCCTCTGGATACACCATTAGTGTAGAATTTATCCCTTCCAAAAAGAGATGTCTTGCAACTATCATCCCCACATCTCCTCCGCCGAGAATAACCACGTCCTTTCCAGGTAAGATGCCGTGAAGGTTTACTAATCTCTGGACGGTTCCAGCTGTATAGACTCCAGCAGGTCTCGTACCTCCGATTTTGATTTCAAACTGATTTCTCTCTCGACATCCGATTGCGTAAACTACCGATTTCGCCTTCAGCTCTTCAATACCTCCTGGAGTTACTGTAGTTATGTTGAAATGATGCCCTTTCTTCTTTACAGATTTGACGTAAGCTTCCAACTTGATCTCAACCCCTTCGTCTCTTGCTCTACTGGTAAATATATCTGCGAACTCGGGACCAGACATCGATTCACCAAAGAGTATAGTTCCGAAACCATCATGGATGCACTGCTGAAGTAAACCGCCGAGTTCATCATTTCTCTCTAAGAGTACTACATCGTATTCTTTTTTTGCAAGTTCAGACGAAACAGCTAGACCTGAAGGTCCACCACCGATCACAACTACGTCTTTCACAGTTCCTCACCTCGAACAACGCCATCGAAAAACTCGCTATCTTTACACTCTTTTCTCACTTCATTTAAAGGTACATCCATCTCTCTAGAGATTATCTCTGATATCCTGAGCAGACAATAGCTTTCTTGACACTCTCCCATTCCGGCACGCGTTCTCCTCTTTATCGCATCGAAACTATCTGCTCCCCTTTTCATCGCTTCTATTATTTCCGCTTCTGAGACCATCTCACACGTACAGACTATATTGCCCCTTCTGCTATCCTCTTCAATCTTTCGTTCCAAAACTTCTTTATCCATCTCCGCGGTTCTATCTATTGAACTTCTCGTCCCGTCAAAACTCTTGTTTTTTTTGAGTTTTAATCCCATGTCTTTCAACTGTTCTATGGAAAAATCCGCTATAGCCGGAACAGAAGCGATGCCCGGAGACTGTATCCCAGCGACATGTAAAAAATTTTTAACCCATTTTGCAGGCCTAATCACAAAATCTTCAGTGAATGTAGCTGCTCTAACACCAGCAAAATACCTGATGAACCGTTCCTTAGGAAAATCGGGCATAATTGAAGAATACCTCTCCGTTATTTCTTCTATTTTTTCTCTCTCAACCGAAGTATCGTTTCTATCCACTATCTCTTCGGCGGTTGGGCCCCAAATAATGTTTCCATGGACAGTAGGATTTATCCCTCCACCTTTACTGGTCGGATGAGATGGTATCTTCAGTTCAGCTAAACAGTGATCTACCCATCCATTTAACCTCTTATCGAAAAGCAGTTCGACTCCTTTACGAGGATGGATGGTGAATTCCCTTGCACCTCCGAGTTCAGCCACAAAATCTGAATACAATCCCGCAGCGTTCACTATGTATTCACATTTCAAAGTTCCTTTATCAGTTATCACTCCTTTGACAGAATGATTGCGTTTAACAAAATCTACAACCTTTGTTTCAAGATAAAAGTCGACACCGTTCTTTTCAGCGTTTTCAAACAGGGCTATAGTAAGTTGATATGGATCGACAATCCCTGTTGAAGGTATTTTTACAGCGGCGAGCACGTCTTGAGTTACGTTCTTTTCTTCTTCATGTATTTCCGCTCCTCTCAAGATTTCGATATCCTCTACACCGTTCAAATCACCTTTTTTCTTGACTATCCAAGGCAGTATATATTTTAAAAAAAACTTATAGATCGGATCAGGAATATATTTTTTGTATTCTTCCATCGTCCTAGGAGTTATCAATATTAGACTTCCTACTCTCTCGAATGGAACGTTCAGTTCTTCACACAGATCTTCGTACATCTCGTTACCCTTGATATTCAAAGATCGTTTTAGGGAATCCCTTGATGGTGCCAATCCAGGATGTACCATCCCGTTGTTCGCTCTCGATTGGCCCAGAGAAACGTCGGGTTCTTTTTCGACCAATGCAACTTCGATCTCATACTTCGACAGTTCTCTAGCTAGGGCGCAGCCTATGATACCTCCACCAACTATTACAATATCGTATTTTCCTATTCTTACGTCTTCTTTACCTTTGGATTTGTCTATGACTTTTTCTAGACCAGTCAATTCTTTTCCTTCACATTCAAGATCATTGACCACTCCTTCAACTCCATCGATGTCACCTATTTCTGATCCTATCTTTACCCAATCTTTGTATTCTTTAACTTTGCCTTCCAAAAATACCACTCTGTCTTTCACTTCGAACGAAATATCTGATGGAAATTCGTCTAATGTTCTTTCTACTTTCCAATTGAGACGCATCGCGACACCTCAAAGAAGACTATCGACGATTTCTGCTATGTCATGGACTTTTACTTCTTCGTCGGCGTTCTCAAAAGTCTTCTTGCAAGTGGGACAGCTGGTTATTATTTCGTCCGATAGTCTTTTCAGTTCTGATAGTCTTTCTTGGACTATCTCAGACGAAAGTTTCTTGTTCAATCTAGGTACAGTAGTTCCACCTGATCCACAGCAGAAAGTTTCTTCTCCGTGTCTTCGGGGTGTTTTTACCGATAATCCAGTCCGTTCCAGCAAATCACGCATACTGTCCTTTTTACCGAGTCCGTTCACCAATTTGCACGGTTCGTGGAATGTGAATTCATAAGGGTCTCTTTTCAAATTAAATTTGATCTTTTTTTCCTCCAAGAACTCAACTATATGTGATATTTCTACCTCTTCTATATTTTGATCAAATTCAGGATATAACTTTTTGTAAGCATATGCACAAGAAGGACAAGAAGTTACTACTTTATCAGCTCCAGATTCTCTTATCTTTTCTACCATATTTTCGATCAACTTCTCAAAAAGGCCGATGTTTCCAGCGTTGTAAGCTGGGATACCGCAGCACTCTTCATCAGGTAGTATGAACGGGTCTGCGTCTACCTTTTTTAGAACGCTCATCGTTTTATCTATAACTTGCGAGTTATTCTCTCTATACTCGCAGCCTCTTAAATAAAGCACATCACCCTCATGGGCAAAGTTGTTTTGGTCCTCTATTTCGCCATAAATAGTGCCGTTTCTTTTTAGATCATCGAACAGTTCTCCAAATTCTTCATAGACAATGGTTTTCTCCACCGCTCTTTTTTTTACAGGTCTTAGTATATCAGAAACAGAAAAATCGAAAGGACACCAGTTCTCACAACATCCACATGAAAGACACATATGTATAGGCAATAAGTTTTCTTCATTCAAACTCAAAACGTCGTTTTCTATCATCATACCTATCCTTGATTTACCCGCTGGAGAGGTTGTTTCTTTTCCATCAACTATGCTTATTGGGCAGGCATGTCTACACATGTTTGGACACATAGAGCATTTGATGATGTCTTCCGGACCAGAAATCTTACCTTTCAAGAACTTCGTCATGGTGGGCAGTTTAGTCAACATTGAGAAGCCTGATAGTTCTTCCTTCAACCAATCCCATTTGCCTGGCATGTTTACAACCCCAAATTTCCTGGATTCATTATATTTCTTTTATCAATTTTTTCTTTGATCTTTTTCAGTATTTCTAGACCCCCTCCCAGTTCCTGTCCTAACCAATCTTTTCTTTGCCTTCCAACCCCATGATGATGGCTCATGGTGCCTCCTGAGTCAATTACTGCTTTCATTGCCTCACTCCAAACCTGCTGGTAAAATGATTCGGCATCTTTTTTACGGGGAGGCGTTCCGGCGAAAGTGAAGTAAAAGCATATGCCTTGAGGGTAAAAGTGCGATGCATGTGCTGAAGCGAAGAGCACTCCCTTGATCGGTTTTATAGCTTCGACCACGTTTTCATACAGTTCCCCCGCATTAGACCAGTTCACCGCTACCTCTATCGTATCGAAGACCACTCCCATAGGTACGAATTCTGAAGCCTCTTTTACGCTGAATCTGGTTTTTAACCAATGATCTACGGGTTCTTTCCCCTTGTATTCGCCAATAAATTCTTCTTCTACGATCTCTCTTTCAGCTTTAGTGATCTTCTCATCGCCTTCGATTATGATAACAGTAGCTATTTTGCCGTAGATCTCTTCATAATCATAAAAATGCCTCTTAGTTTCCATCTCGTCGTATATTCTGACCACTGCAGGTTCAGCCTCCGTCCTCATTATATTTCTAACGGATTCTACCGCATCTTCGAGTCTTTTTGAGGTGTAGGAAAGCTTTATTCTATTCTCGGGGCACGGCCAAATCTTGAACCAACCCTTTGTCATGACCCCCATCGTTCCTTCAGCTCCGACGAACAATTTTCTCAAATCAGGACCTGTAGAGGTTCTAGGATGAGGTTTCAAATTCAGTCTCTTCCCAGGAGGGACTATGACTTCAATACCTTTTAGCATTTCTTCGATACCACCGTATTTAGTGGAGAACTGCCCTGTAGCTTTTGTTCCTACCCAACCCCCCACCGTAGAAGGGTAAAGAGATTGTGGTATATTCCCCATAGTATAACCCTCCTCGTTAAGACGACTTTCTAAATAGTAACCATTTAGGCCTGCCTCTGCCTCTACGAGAAGGTCATCATCATTTACCTCCAAAGAGCGCATCCTCTTTAGATCGATTACGATTCCTCCTTTCTCGGGTACAGTCGCACCTAGAACTCCCGACCCTCCTCCGTATGGATATAGAGGTACTTTGCCTTTATAGCAGCATCTTACTACATCTTTAACTTCCTCTTTATTTTCGGGCCAGACAACAGCATCTGGTAGTGCAGGCAACTTATCTTCTAACATCCAATGTAAAGAGATGGGCCAGTAATCATGGCTGTATGAGAGAAGATCAGTTTTTTTAGTCGATAATCTGTTATCTTCAAAATTTTCTGAAAGCTCATCGATGACCTTATCAACTTTCCCGATATTCTTTTTTTTCATCATCTCATTAGGCACTAAAACATCACCTCTTTTTGGACATCGAAACAAAGGAAACATTTTTGATAAACTTTTCTGTAAAGGATACTTCAAAATAAATATTCTCAAGAATTCCTAGACATCCTGATCATAGATTTAGAAAAAATTAGAGGAAAAAAAGGTTTTAAATAGCCTCAATACGGCAAACTGTCCTGATCTTCCAAGTATTCCTCTTCTGCTCTCTCGCGGAGTTCTGTTCTCCTTATCTTACCGCTAATAGTTTTCGGTAGCTCATCGACAAATTCGATCTCTCTTGGATATTTGTAGGGTGCGGTAACTTCCTTCACGTGATCTTGAAGTTCTTTGACCAACTTTTCGCTTGGTTCGTATTCCTCGTTCAGTATGATATAAGCTTTGACTATTTTTCCTCTGACTTCGTGTGGAGCTCCTATCACCGCTGGTTCCTGAACCGCAGGATGTTCTTGAAGGGCACTCTCGACCTCGAATGGTCCTATCCTATAACCGGATGCTTTGATCACGTCGTCGGCTCGACCAACGAACCAGAAATATCCATCCTCGTCCTTGTATGCTCTATCTCCAGTGTAATACCAACCGTCGGAGAACACGCTAGAGGTCTTCTCTTCGTCTTTCCA